>Ga0209501_10004365_pt1 | contig 13595 bp, 12 predicted proteins | sample ArcticOcean_MG_C_4_FD_187434 | JGI IMG/M metagenome (GOLD analysis project Ga0209501, IMG submission 187434) | Marine microbial communities from western Arctic Ocean - ArcticOcean_MG_CB4_134 (SPAdes) (version 2) | ecosystem: Environmental > Aquatic > Marine > Oceanic | place: Arctic Ocean...
TCTTTACTATCCCAGGGTGATGATGCGTACCTTGGCGCAGGTTCTAACTGAGGAATATTCCGAGCATGGCGTGCACGTGGCCAACGTCATCATTGACGGGTTAATCGACTCACCGGGCACCCGCGCCCTGCCGATTGCCCAGGAGCAACCAGACGTGATTATGAACCCGGTCAAGATTGCCGAGGCTTTCTATTACCTTCACAGCCAGGACAAGTCCTGCTGGACCCACGAGATTCAGCTGACAGCTTTCCCGAACAAGCCGAGCTACTAGGGAGTCGGTGCCCTCTGTTGGCTGCTGATGACGACTTGGTCTAGGTTTCGGACGAGGCGAATGGGGCCGCTGAAATGTTTCTTGGCGTCGCCTATCAGTGGTTGTGGCTCGCGGCTGAAGCCGGTGTCCAAGTGAGTTAGAATCAGCTCTCCAACGCATGCTTGGTCGGCAGAACGGCTTGCGTCACCTGACGTCGAGTGACCGAGACCGGCGTCGTGTTCTTTTTTCGTCGGTCCGGAATGCCCCGTGGATGAGCAGACGTGCCCCTTGAGATGCCTTAATCAACTGGGGGTTGAACCGGGTGTCTTCTAAGAAAACCACGCCCATTCCGTGGGAGTCCACTAGTCAGCCAACCGCGCTGGCGATGTGGTCAGCCGGGAAGCACCCTGCGGTGGTGGGACCAAGACTGATCCCCTGACCGAGTTCAACGACGTGCCAGCGCACGACCTGACGCCCGGAGACATTTGTCACTCCGTCCTGATTAGCTTCACCTATCGAGGGATTGCAACTGCACAGTCGGTAGGTCCATTTCAGACATTCTTCGGTGAGGTAAACATTCAAAGGCGGGGCATCTGGCCGCGCCTGCGCTCTGGTTTGTTGAACGTAGACCAGACCCGACATGTGGTCAAAGTGGTTATGCGACAGCAGAACGGTGTCAATGTTTTCAACCGGGATTCCCAATTCAAATCCGGCACGGGCCACGGAGTTTCCGAGTTGGCGCCGACCAAGAGCCGGGTGCCGTCATCGCAGTAGTAGACAATGACTGTGTGGGCGCTGTTCGTTGATGTGCCTGAACCGGTACCAAGAAAGTTGATTGTCATCTCGGGCATTGGAATGTCTTCGATTTATGGGGGTGGGTGAAAATAAAAGGGACGGGTGAAACGAAGTCAAGATAATGGCTCAACGCCGCCAGCGAGGCAACGTTGAGCCATTTCACGTATTAACGGGTTCTGTGGCCGGGTTGGTCGATTAGGTTCGGTGGGCCTTGAGGAAATCGCGCATCTGGGTGAGGGTCGTGGCCATCACACCGGGGTCTTCCTTCCAGGGATAGACAGTCGTGACTGCGTTGGGTGCCAACTCGCCAACTTCGATTGCAACCTCGTAGGAGTGGGACGGCGTATTGTCCGGCATGACCATTATCGGCGTTTGACAGGAGCGAACAAAATCACGCGACACACTGTAGACAAAGTCAGGTTCAATGTCTCGGTATAAGTTATGCAGGTAAGCGTCGATTGCATCCTGAGTCACATCAGATCTATTGGCCATCAGCCCGGGGCCCCATTGATTCTGGCCAGAGTCATACATGGAGTCGCGGAAATCTTTGTTGCTGCCGACAGGTTGGCAGAGTACGGCAGCCACGATGCGGTCGGGCGCTTGTTCCATCAGTTTGAGGGCGAATGGGCCGCCAATGCAGAAACCAATGAAGCCAAACTGCCGTACGCCTAGGTGATCCAGCAGGCTTAGTTGGTCATCGGCGAAGGCCCCCCAAGGGTCTTCAACCTGGACCGGGCCAGTGGATCCGCCGCCGGCGTTACGCTGGTCCATGGTGATGCATCGAAATTCGTCCGAGAGATCCTCGAACACGTTCATAACTTGGCGAGGCCAACCGCTGAGGACGGAGTTCAGTCCGCCGCCGGGAGTAACCAACAACGGAAAGCCGGAGCCGGTTTCTTCGTATTGAATTGTGACATCGCCTTTTGTAAATGACGGCATTATAGATTCCTTTAAATTAATGAGTATGGATGGGTCAACGGATTATAGCGGATTCAGTATTGCTGTTGGCAATCGGGAGGGCTGAGTTCCGTGATTAAAGCTGGCTCACTATGTAAATCAACCCACCGCAACCGTCTATTACCCCAAGAACAGCGTGTAGGCTCCTCTGTTCGCTTGCTCAATTGTCTGAGCATGCAAAATACAGTGGTCTTGACCCAGAGCCCGTTTTGCAACTTCAATATTTATTTGTCCGATTTGTTCCAGTTCCTCAATCTCAGCCAGGCTGAAATACTCAGCCCTGTCTACCTCTGTCATGTCTGGGTTGGGCTCACCGGACTGAGGGCTCAGCAGCATCACGATGTACAGGCTGTTGCCGCCCTCTTCGTCGGATCGATTTCTGATACCCAACACGCCCTGGACCGTGGCGGTGACACCCGATTCCTCTTCCACCTCGCGGACCACAGCCAGCTCCATGGTTTCATTTTGCTCGACGAACCCGCCGGGTATCTGCCAGTTACCGCGGCCTCGGCGCGACATCCGGCGAACCAGCAGCAATCGGCCGTCGTCCACAACCGCGCCGCCAACGCCCACGTTGTATCCAGTGTTATACCGGTCCGGTGGTGGCATTCTTTTTAATCCCCTTGTCATAGTTTATTGAACAAAGATTTACTGAACCGCCCAATGCCTTCAGGCTGGGATATTATAAGCTACAGCAAAATCCTACCGATCTTTTTACGAACCAAACACCTGGATATTAATAACCAGAATCTTAAAACGGAGCAACTACTCTATGGGCTGGTCCACACATCATCCAACAGGTCTGATTCATTACTCGCCATCAAACAGCTACCGTGGCTACACTTTATTCACCAACCTTGGCGGCCATCAAACCAACCTCATAGATATGGATGGCCGCGTGTGCCATACGTGGCAATCTGACGAGGGAATCCACTACAGCTATCTTTTGCCCAACGGCAATTTGTTGCTTAGAACTGGTGCACCCGGTCAGGAAGTTTCGTTTTTAGACCGCCCAGAGCTAGAACTTCTACCAAGGGGCGGCAGGACTGCCTCAGGGGCCATTCTGGAATTAGACTGGGACAGCAACATAGTTTGGGCCTACCGTGATCCGTTGCTACACCACGATTTTGAACGCCTGGCCAACGGTAATACATTGGTGCTGTTGTGGGAGAAGCTACCTGAGGAGTTGGCGGCAAAGGTGAGCGGGGGATTCAGCGCCGGCACGACCAAAGGACAAATGCTGGGTGATACGGTGCGAGAGGTTACGCCAGGCGGCGAAACGGTCAATGAGTGGCGCTCTTGGGAGTTTCTCAGTTTGGAAGAAGACGTAATCTGTCCACTGGAAGGTCGCCTGGAATGGACCCACCAGAACTGCTTGAACATCACCGAGGATGGTGACTTATTAGTGAGTTTCCGCCAGACCAGCACTGTCGGTATCGTAAACCGGTCCAGCGGAGAATTTACTTGGAAGTGGGGGCCTGGAGAAATCTCTCATCAGCACAACCCCACCTATCTGGACAGCGGAAACGTATTGTTGTTTGACAATGGGCCGCACCGACAGGGCATGAGCCACTCCCGGATCATTGAGATCAATCCAAAAGATAACCAAATCGCCTGGGAGTATAAAGGCGACCCGCCCATTTCATTTTTCAGCTATCACATCAGTGGTGCAGAGAGATTGCCCAACGGCAACACCCTCATCTGTGAGGGTGCTCCTGGTCGAGTATTTGAGGTAACCCCTGCCCAAGAGATCGTCTGGGAGTACATCAACCCGTTCCTCACCGGCAATGGTGAACACGGAGCTGGCTCTCCGTCCAGCAACGGAAATTCGGTGTTCCGTGCCCATCGCTACGGAGCAGACCACCCGGCTCTCCAGAGTAAAGACCTGGACCCGGCACGCTACGCAAACTTGAACCGGCTCTACTCACCGGAATAAGCCCACTAATAAAAGACCCCCTGCCGTAATGGCCGGGGGTCTTTTGATATCAGCGTTCGGGGCTATTTCTCCCTTTATTTAATTGGGTGCGTTTTGTTTTAGGAAACGGCGCGCGTGTTCTACTACCTCGTCTATGTGCTCCTGAGTATCCTTCCAGGGATAGATCGTCACGTCAGAGTTGGGGGCGAGGCTGGCGACTTCCATTGCGCAAGCGTATGGGTGCGCTGGCACGTCGTCGGGCGCTACCAGAATCGGTGTCTTCAATGAACTCACAAAATCGCGAGTAGCTGTGAAAACAAAGTCCGAGCGATCGGTGTACATGCTGGTAAGGAAGTCATGGACCGTGTCCATGGTGACATCAGATCGCTTTTCGCAGAGCGGCGGTCCCCAGGCCTTGATGTTGTTTTGGTAGAACAGGTCTGGGTGTTCCGAGCTGAAACCGCTGGGTTGCATCAGCGCCGCGCCGACGATTCGGTCTGGCGCCAACTGGAGTAAGTTGTGGATCATTGGCCCACCGATGCAGAATCCCATGACCAGAAACTTGTCGATTCCAAGTTCGTCCATGAGCCCAAGGTGGTCATCAGAATAGGCGTCCCAAGGACGGTCGGTCTCAAGCGGGCCGCTGGACTCGCCGGTGGCCGAGTTGCGCAGATCAGCCGCGATACAGCGGAAGTCGTCTTTGTACACTGTCATGGGGTTGAAGGGCACGGACGTATCCAGCGATTTAATGGTGGAATTGAGACCACCGCCGGGGATGATCAAAAGAGGGAAACCGGAGCCAACCTCTTCGTAGTGGATTGAGACATCGCCCTTGGTAAAAAACGGCATTGCAGATTCCTTTGAATTCCGGATTTTAGTTTATGTATAAGGCTGGGCCACCGGATTATAGCGGATTAGCTAGGGCCGGTGACTGTTAATTTGCGGCCTGCAAATCAGACCCACGTCTCCGTGCGGATTACCAAAAATCCGCCTACTTGCCGGGCAGTGATTCCAGGTACAGCCAGATGGCGTCCAATTCGTCGTTGGTCATCTGAGTGAATCGGTTCCACGGCATGAACCTGGGGTCCAGCAGATTGCCCCTGGGAGTGTTGCCACTGCGAATCGCGTCGATGAACTGGGATTTGGTCCAAGGTCCAATGTCGCCGCTCATTGTGATATCGGGCGCTTTGACACGGTCGTTTCCGGGGACCCGGCTTCCTGACAACCCTTCACCATGGCAAACGGCGCAGATATTAGATAGATACTCGCCGTATTCAGCCGTCACTCCAACCGCCGGAGATTGCGGCCGTTGTGCTTCATGGTCGATCAATGATGCTGGTATCAGGCCTCCAACGAATGATGCGAGGGTACGACCCAATGGACCCAAACCAGACTCGCCGACTTCGTTATCGACTGGCGGGAGAGTTTTCAGGTAGGCGATGATGGCGCCAAGGTCATCATCAGAAATCCTGTTGTACTCCTCAGCGGGCATAATCGTCAGAGCCTGGTTATCCATACTGATTCCGTGCCGAATCGCCCTGATGTAATCATCATCGGTGAACGACCCGCCAATGCCGCCAATCCCCGATGTCAGATTTGCTGGAGCAATCTTTCCGAAAATAGACTCGTCAGAAAAGCCAATGCAGGGCACATCTTTGCAATCATCGATTACCGGGCCGGCTAAGTTCTGACCGTGGCAAACCTGGCAAACGCCAACGGCTTCTACGTAGTGTTTCCCTCGCGCGATACTGGCTGCATCAGTAGGAATCGACACCGTCGCTATCGCCACATCGTAAGTCCGATTCACCTTCCGGGAACCAACCAAAAACAGTACTACCACCAGCAGGACCGCCACCACAACTAACCCACCGCCAATGACGCCGAACCATTTCAAAAACTTACGCACTGTAAATCAACCCTCAGCAAATAGTACGCGCAGCGCAAACGACCATTCGAGTATAGCGGGAAAAGCGGCAAGGACGATTATCGTACATTCTGTTAAGAAAGCCCCCGACTATTACAGTCGGGGGCTTTCTTATTGGCGGAAATCAGGTGGTTTCGTGCCTATATGTTATCTGGCGGGAGTGCGAGGGAGTCGAACCCACCTACCCCGCTCGTCACGAGGCATAACGGATTTGAAGTCCGCAAGAGCCACCGGGCCCCATCCACTCCCATTACTGCCTGTGCCAATCGCGGATTATGATGGCAGGTATTAGGGATTGCGCCGCGATCAATCAACTGATTTTTCACGGTCGCAAATAAAAGACGCCGCCGGGCGGCGGCGGCTAAGTTATCTACTTGCTAAAAGAGGGTTTAGCTCTCGAGTACGGACTCTACCTTCTTTTTGAGTGCGCCCTTGGGCACTGCACCCACAATCTGATCCACGGGCTGCCCGTCTTTAAAGAAGAGCAAGGCTGGGATGCTGCGAATGCCGTACTGCATCGCGGTGTTCGGGCTGGCGTCCACGTCCAATTTAACCACTGTCAACTGGCCGTCAAAGTCTACAGCCATGTCATGCACAGCGGGAGCAATCATTTTGCACGGGCCACACCATTCAGCCCAGAAGTCCACCATGACCGGTGTCTCCGATTCTAGTACTATCTTTTGCCATGTGTCGTCGTTTACCTCAATAGGTTCTGCCATTTCCATCCTCCGGAATCTCTTACGCATTTTTCATGCGCAATATCTTGGATGCGATTTACTGGTTTTGGGTTCACCCGAAGGTGAACCCGCAAGACTGGGCTGACCAACATGAACCAATCTGCTGTGGCATCAGTTTACTGGCCGCATAGATGAAGGTCAACTGACGAGAGTCCCAATTAGTCACCGTCTGATATCCGCTTTGACCTTGGTTACCGGTTGGTTGCAGTCTCGATTCATTATCCAGACAGGTCAGGCATGCGCCGAGCCTGTGAATTCGGTTGGCACTCCTTGGTTTCTTACCCTCGTTGGCTTATAGTATTTAGGAACCTATGGAGATAGCCGAGCGCATCAAACAACAGGGAGACCGTGCCACCCTAACACTTACCTCATGGGGTAGGTTGGGCGAAGCCATGGCCGAATTTGACGGACAAAACGTGTTCGTGGCCGGTGGTATACCCGGAGAACGAGTGGTGGTAGAGGTGGTTAAAGTCCACCGAAAGTACGTTTCCGCGAAGGTTGTGCAGGTGCTTGAGGCATCACCAGACCGGGTGGAGCCCCCCTGTCCCTATTACGGCGAATGCACTGGCTGCCAATGGCAACACCTGTCTTACGAGGCACAACTGAGGATCAAACGGGAGAAAGTGTTCGACGCTCTCCAACGCGTTGGTGATTTGGTCAACCCTAATGTCGCGGCAGTTAACCCATCCCTCGACCAATACGGCTACCGAAACCACGCGCGCTTCACCATCAATAGGGAAGGCTCGCTGGGGTTTGTTAATCGGGAGACCCGCCAGTTCGTTCGCATCGAGAAATGTCTCCTTATGCACGACGGCGTCAATACTCTGTTGGAAGACCTGCAGGACAACTGCGCAGAGACCACCCAGTTGTCCATCCGGGCCGGGAAGTACTCCGGCGATTTCTTGATTCAGCCGTATCTGGTCCACCCAAATATCAGCGTCACCACGGGACAGAAAAAGTACACGGAGTCCATTGACGGGCAGGATTTCCTGGTTTCATCACCCTCGTTCTTCCAGGTCAATGTGGACCAAGCCGCCGCCGCTGCTAATGTGGTCAAGGACCGACTGCAGCTCACAGCCGACGACGTGTTGTTGGACGCCTACACTGGTGTGGGGACGTTTGCCATCATGCTGGCCCCGTTTGTGAAGAAGGTAATTGCCGTGGAGGAATCGTCCGCCGCAGTGGCCGACGCCAAGCAGAACGCCGGCGACTTGGATAACCTCTTCTTTGTTTTGGGCCGGACTGAAGATGTTCTCAGAAACCTGCCAGAGACTCCCGATGTTGTGGTGCTTGACCCGCCCCGTTCTGGCTGCCAGATTCGGGCACTGGAAAGCCTGATTGAGATGGCTCCTTCCCGGGTGGCCTACATATCCTGCGACGCCGAGACGCTGGGCCGAGACCTCAAAGTCCTCTGCCAGGGCGGCTACAGGTTAGATGAAGTAGTGCCGCTGGACATGTTCCCCCAGACCCACCATGTTGAATGCGTTGCGCTGCTCTCCCGGGGGCACCAAGAATTGGGCGTGGCTGAACTCGCATCAGAAGCTGAGTCAGAATCGCCTGATGTAACAACAGGGCAGGACACTCCTGGTATCACGCTTGCTTCAGCATCGCCGCGACGACAGGAGTTGATGGATATTCTAGGGCTGTCGTTCGCAGTAACTCCGGCTGACCTCTCTGAAGATCCGGTTGCTGGAGAGACCCCTGTGGAAATGGTGCGTCGGTTGTCTTTGGAGAAAGCGCAGGCGGTGGCGGCCAACTTGGATTCTGGCCTAGTCATTGGCGCTGATAGCACAGTGGTGTTTGAGGGTCAGGCCGTAGGCAAGCCAGTCGATGACGATGATGCGCGCCGGATGCTGCACGAACTTAGCGGCACCACGCATCACGTCTCCACTGGACTAACGGTTGTGGATGCGGCGTTGGGACGTTCTATAAGTGACGCCATGACCAGCCAAATCACCCTGCGCCACTTGACAGATCAGGAGATTGACGCGTCGATCGCATCTGGCGTTCCCAGAGACAAAGCCGGTGCCTACGCCGTCCAGGATACTGAACTGCGACCGGCCGCAGACTGGGAAGGCTGTTACAACAACATCGTGGGCCTACCGGTCTGCCGATTGGTCGAGATGCTGCAAGAACTGGGATACCAATTTCCTGATGGCTGGTCGATGCCTGACGACATTGCTTGCGATGATGAATGTCCCACCGTGATGGCACGCCAGACGGATGGAACCCCATGAACTTTATGGGTATGGGCGTTCCGGAACTGGGTGTCATCTTCTTGGTTGCTTTTCTTGTATTGGGACCTGCCCGCGCCATCGATATGGCTAAAAACGTGGGCAAGGTACTGGGTGATTTGAAGCGGTCGTTTGGTGATGTGACCAGCGCAATGACCGTTGAGACTATGGATCGGCCCTCCCGGTCGGCAACCCTTCAAGACCAGAAACCAGATCCTCAGATGGCGCCTTTACCGGGCGTTCCCATGCGGGCCGAGATGCCGCCAGAAGACGAAGGCATAGATCAGCCTGATGAGCCACCTTCGTTTGAGGCCGGAGGTCGAGGCACCACAGAGTCCGGGGACAAGGGATGAGGTCGCGGGAACAGACCTTGATGCAGCATCTAGGTGAGCTGCGGCGTAGGGTTTTCATCTGTGTGATTGCCCTGTTGGTGGGCAGCGCTGTTTCATTTGTCTTCTTTGAGCAGATCATCGAGGTATTGGTTCGGCCCGCCAAGGACCTGGGATTAGGCACCGGCGGCGAGTTAATCTACACAGAGGTTACAGAACTTCTGACCACCGCCATCAAGGTCTCGTTCGTTTCCGGGTTCGTTCTGGCCTCCCCATTGGTCCTGTTCCAGGTTGTGATGTTCATCGCACCGGGGTTGACCGGACGCGAGAAACGGTACCTTTTTGGATTCATGCCTGCAGTGCTGCTGGCCTTTGCCGGTGGTGTGGCATTTGCCTACTACGTACTGACTCCGCCGGCCTTGCACTTTCTACTTACTTTTGGTGGCGACGTGGCCGTGCCGTTGATCCGAATCAGCAATATCATCAACCTGATGATTCGCCTCTTGTTCTGGATGGGTCTGGCGTTTGAAACCCCATTGGTGATGTTTTTATTGGCCCAATTGGGCATTGTCACGGCTGGGTCTTTGGCACGGTTCCGGCGTTACTGGGTGGTGGTGGCATTCGTCTTGGCTGCCATTATCACGCCTACTGTGGATCCTGTGAACCAGGCATTGGTCGCGGGGCCGCTGCTAGTGCTGTACGAAGTTGGCATCCTCTTGGCAAGAATTGCCGGGCGGAGCCGCAAAAAAACCAACGCCATAACATCTGCCTAACACCGGTTTAGTCTGACAAGAAAATAGACCAGCCAACGGAAGATGGCTGGTCTATTTTCTTGTCAGCTTGTTCTCAGTTGAAGCTGGTGGACTAGGAGTTGCTGTCATCCTTGCCACTGGCGACAGCCTGATTCTCGGCTTCTTCCTTCTCTTCTTCGCCCATCAGTGCGGTCTTGAATGTGCGAATGCCCTTACCCATGGAAGAACCAATCTCGGGTAGGCGTCGGGCGCCGAAGATCAAGAGAATGACCACAACGATGATTGCAAGTTCAGGGATGCCCAAAGGCCCAACTCTCATGTTTCTTCCTCCCGCCTGTGGCGGTTGCCCAATAATATTCACGATTTAAGTGTCCCGAGCTTTAGCGTCGAGACACTTAAATACTAGCAGAAACAGCCTGTCAGGACAATGAATCACGCCTGACCATAAACATTAAGGCGTCAGGGAGATGCCGGGATTATACGGCAGCATCAACAGCCGATTTCGTTTGGCACATTGTGATTTTAGACTTGAGTATCGAAAGAGTGATAGACGTGGCCTATCGGAGTGATATAGTTTGTATAGAGGCAAGACCGACGCTATAATCTTAACTTGTGCCCAAATCCGCCCACTTGATGCATGTGTCGGGCGGTCTTAATTGTTAACATAGCTCAGGTAACATAACTAGGCCGTGTAATTGTAAACACGGATGGGAAACACGCCTGGGAAACGTACCGGGCAGAATAAACTGCGGGTGGGAATGGAATCTAACTATGACTTGGTGGTGATTGGCTCTGGACCGGGCGGCTATGTGGCCGCAATCCGGGCCGGCCAATTAGGCTTGAAAACAGCCATCTTAGAGCCAGCGGAACTGGGCGGAGTGTGCCTGAACTGGGGCTGTATCCCCAGTAAAGCGCTGCTCAAGAATGCTGAGATTGTGTCCTATTTCAAACGGGCCGACGAATTTGGCCTGAAGATGGACAATTTCAGCGCTGATTTTTCCGTTGCCATCGACCGCAGCCGCAAGGTAGTGGACCGTAACACCAAGGGTGTCGCCTTCCTACTAGATAAGAACAAAGTTGACCACATACAGGGCAGGGGCAAGATCGTCGGCGCTGGAAAAGTGGAAGTGGGCCCGGACGGCCCTGTGCCCGGTGGTTCGATTATCGAAGCCAAGAACATCATTGTCTCCACCGGAGCACGACCCAGAAGCATCCCTCCCCTGCCGGTCGACGGCGATAAGATCATCACCAGCCGTGAGTCCATTGTCATGAAAGACCTGCCATCATCGATAGTCATCGTTGGTGGAGGGGCAATCGGAGTGGAGTTTGCCTACATCTATAAGATGTACGGCGTGCAGGTGACCATAGTTGAAATGTTGCCCAGGTTGGTGCCCAACGAAGATGAAGACATCAGCGCCCAACTGGAGCGCGCCTTCAAACGGCACCGCATTGATTTTCTAACCGGCGCTGGGGTTACCGGCGTTGATACCTCGGGGTCTAGTGTAAAGGTTACCGTGGAGAAAGATGGCTCCGCCCAGACGCTGGAGTGCGATAAAGTCTTGGTTGCCATTGGCATTCAGCCCAACGTGGAAGACATTGGATTGGAGACCGTGGGCATCGCAACCGACCGCACCGGCATCGTAGTGGATGAGAAGATGGCGACCAACGTTGCCGGCATTTATGCCATTGGCGACGTCAATGGAAAGATGCCCTTGGCCCACGTTGCGTCAGCCCAGGCAATGATTGCAGTTGAGACCATCGCAGGGCTGGAAACCCAGCCTTTGGATTACGCCTACATGCCCCGGGCAACCTACTGTGTGCCGCAGATAGCCAGCTTTGGCTTAACTGAGGCCCAGGCCAGAGAGCAGGGTAAAGATATCAACGTGGGTACGTTCAACGTCCAAGCCAACGGCAAGGCCCTGGCAATGGGGGAAGGCTCTGGTTTGGTGAAGTTGGTTGTTGATGCCAAGTATGGTGAAATCTTGGGGGGACACATGATCGGCCCAGAGGTCACCGAGTTGCTGGGTGAACTATCAATGACCCGGTTACTGGAGGGCACAGTCTTGGAATTAGGCTGGGCGGTGCACGCGCACCCGTCGCTCTCAGAGATATTAAAAGAGGCTGCGCTGGAGGCACAGGGCCGTCCCATACATATGTAATTTGCTCAATTAAGAGACATAACGTTTACAATATCCGTGTGGTTTAATTCGATGCTTGGGAATCAATAAGACCTGCGGGCGACCTAGATACGGGACTAATCTGAAGATTGTATCTGAGGACTCGAAGGGAAAGGAGCGGACCAAATGGGGTTGGGAACTTACGATTTTGCTTTGGCGATAGGCGGCGAGGCGGGACAAGGTATCGCTACGCCGGGAGACATTCTAGCGCGGATTATTGTCCGACGCGGTTTGCATCTGGTCACCTACAACGCATACCAGTCCATCGTCCGTGGTGGGCATATTTTCTTGACCATGCGCATCAGCGATGCCGAGATTGAAAATCATGGAGACAGCCTGGACCTGCTTATGTGTCTCAACCAAGACACAATGGATCGTCACCAGCGTCTGATGGGTCCCGGGACTAGGATTGTCTACAATAGCGATTCGATCAATCCCGGCACTGAAGACATGGGTGCCGACCTCTGCGGACTTCCGGTGGGCGAACTCACACAGAGCCGCAACCGTTTGGTACAGAACACGGTGGGATTGGCTGCGGTGACGTACCTGATGGGAATCGACTTCTCGGTATTGGAAGAGAGCTTGACCCTTCGTTTTCAACGGAGAGGCCAGGAAATGGTTGATGAGAACGTGAACGTGGCCAGGGCCGGTTATGAATACGCCCGCGAGCACTTCACCCAATTTGAAGAAACCCCGCCCTCTGGAGGCAAACCTCTGGCAGTGTGGTCAGGCAATGAAGCCTTGGCAATGGGCGGTGCGGCAGCAGGAGTTAAATTCTACGCTGCGTATCCCATGAGCCCGGCAACTGGCGTGCTGCACTGGATGGCCGCCAATGCCCGTAACCTGGGAATCATGGTCCGCCAGGTTGAAGACGAGATCGGTGTGGCCAACATGGTTGTTGGCGCGGCGCAGGCCGGAACCCGTTCACTGTGCGCCACCTCCGGCGGCGGATTTGCTCTGATGACCGAGGCCATTGGAGCGGCGGCAATGATGGAGATTCCGGTTGTTTTCATCAATGTGATGCGCGCTGGCCCTTCCACTGGTGTCCCCACCAAAACAGAGCAGGGTGACCTTTGGCAGTGCTTGGGCGCCAGCCAAGGCGATTTTGAGCGCATAATTGTCGCACCACTGAACTGTCTAGACGCCTTTAACATCTCGGCAGAGGTGTTTAACCTTACAGACAAGTATCAATGCCCGGCCATCATCATCTCGGATCTCTATATTTCTGAGGGGCGATTCAGCGTTGACCCGGACAAGATAGACATGCACCCGACCATTGACCGGGGCGAACTGATTACAGAGCCTTCGAATACTGACGGGTACCTTAGATATAAGCTGACAGACAGCGGTATCTCGCCGAGGGCGTTGCCTGGACTTGAAGGGTACGTCCATCTAGCCGCCACCGACGAACATGACGAGGACTCGACGCTAATCAGTGACGAGTTCACCAACCCGCACAAACGGCGGGCGATGGTCGAAAAAAGGGCCAGGAAGTTCGATAACATCTTGCAGGACATCGCCGCCC
>Ga0209501_10004372_pt1 | contig 13572 bp, 14 predicted proteins | sample ArcticOcean_MG_C_4_FD_187434 | JGI IMG/M metagenome (GOLD analysis project Ga0209501, IMG submission 187434) | Marine microbial communities from western Arctic Ocean - ArcticOcean_MG_CB4_134 (SPAdes) (version 2) | ecosystem: Environmental > Aquatic > Marine > Oceanic | place: Arctic Ocean...
TCGGAATACCTTCTTGGTGGATGCCCCCCGAGTTACCTACAATTCTCGCGGTTGGCGCGACGTTGAGCACGATTTCGAAAAGCCGCCGGGAGTGTTCCGCATTCTGGTACTGGGCGACTCCTTCATGGAGGCATATTCTGTCGAATTGAACGAGGCGTTTCATAGGCGCATAGCGGGTCTCGCAAAGGCTGATGGATTGAACGTCGAGACTATCAATCTGGGTGTCGGCGGCTACGGCACTCTCCAGCAGTATCTCGTGTTTCGGGAAGTCGGCAGACGATACGACCCTGACCTTGTCCTGCTCGGCTTTCACCCTGCAAACGATGTCCGTGACAACAGCATAGCGTTGGAGCGTCTGGTCACAGAAGGCTTGAAGGTGGACAGCCGTCCGTTCTTAGCCATGTCCTCAACAGTGGACTGGACGATCACTCAACCAGACTTCGAGGGCGCTCGGCACAGGTACATCGTAGCCAAGGCCCGCAGAGATTCGTTCCCGCAGAGATTGGTCCGGCAGTACGCGTCAATTAGGGCGACGGGCGACGCGATAAACAAGATTAGGAATTTCGGCAGATCACAAACTGTGGGCGATGGTCAGGCCCTAGGGAATGAACAGTTGACCGTGAGAAACGATATATACCCGACAGACCCCACCAACTACCCAGTCAGTTTTTGCAAGGAGCCGCCAGAGGTTACGTCCGCGTGGGCGGCTACGTCCAGGATTCTCGACCGTCTTGAGACCGAGATCCGACAAACGGGTGCCGAGTTTGCAGTTTTCTCAGTGCCCGCAATTCAGAATGTCAGTCCCGGAGCGATACGGCTTAAATGGATCAGACCCGATGATCCATCCCGCCTCTGCCTGGCGGAAGCACCCAGTCATCGCAGGCTCAAAACGGTCCTCGATGAGCTTGGGGTACACTTCATTAACCTCCTCCCCGCGTTGCGAGAAGCGCACTCTAAGAACGCCTGGCTCTATGGGGCTGATTTCCACTGGAACGCCGCAGGTCACGAGCTAGCTGCGGAGACTGTATCGGAGTACCTAGAGGCCCATAACATGGTGCCTGCGGAGGGCCAGGTACGATAGGGCCAGAAGATCGTCTTGTCGACCTGCTTGCCATCGATATGCTCTCGAAGATGGCTAGGGTACCCGTTATCGGCGTAAGGGGGAGCAATGCTGTGGGAGAAGCGGACGGTCACCCAGATTTCACAGACCTGCTGTGGCGTTCACCTGTGTCACGCCGCTATCAGCGCCAGTTGTTTGTTCCAGGCCGATTACAACCCTGCCCCGTCTCCAACAAGAACCCGGCTGTCCGTGGCCTGGATCGTTCTAGGCGGGTTCCGCTTCTGTGATACTCCGCCCAGGACCTCCACGACTTGGTCTGCTGCCCGGAATCTGACCCAGATCTAGAGTTGGGTCTGGGGAGACTTGAAACTGCGCCCAATGCCGGCAAAGAAACAAGCGCGGATTCGTCGAGGTTGCCTTGAACGATACGCTTGTCAACGCCAACGCATTCAGCCAGACTGTATCGGCGCTCCCCTTCTGGTGCGGGGCCGTACAGCTTTACGAGCATCGCGTAGTCGATGTCTCGACCGAACGCATCCTCTATCGCTGACAGGTATGCCTTGTGGCCGTCCGTGGTTAGTTGGACTCGATTGGCGAGCGGTTCTTTTAGGTCGAGAATGAAGTCAAAAGCCGCACCAGCGTCACGGCTACCGATGGCCCACGTCGGCACGAGTTTTGTATCGGCGTCTATTGCTACCCATGTCCAGGTGTCGCCGTAACCAATCTGGCCTGCTTGGCCTCTGGTACGTTGCGTTCCTTTACGTAGCAAAAAGCCCATAGCTCATCGCATTGGATACGCCTACTGCTCAGGTCGCGCAGAACCTCGTTCTGATACTCGTTACAGGCGTTGCCGACTTCAACCAGCAGCCGCATGACTTTGACCTGCCCCCCGAACGTGGCCGCGCCGGTTGCCCAAAAGGTCGCTGCGTTTCGTTTTGTGGTCGTTTCGGTTCGTTTTGTTTGCTTGTTCAACCTTCTTGACGTCGTTTGAATCGCGTTCTCGTCTTGGAATCCAACTAGAAAAGGACATATTCGCCTCCTGACTTGCGGGGCTCCAAATTGTGTGAGGGCCCGTCCATTAGCTACCTCTCGGATTGGTCGATGGTTCGACTTGTCGGCGGTTCTGGACCCGTAGTGACCCCCTTCTGCCAGGACGACCACTGGACACCTTTCTCAATATTCCTAGTTCTTGGATGAATCGGATCGAGTCGAAGACACTCAATGCTAGACTTGACGCGATCTCACGATAAAATTCCCGCTCGGACGCTATCAACCGCCTCTTGAAAATCATTCCTCGGCCGAATCAACCTGGTTTGGACTCGGATGGAGCCGAACCTAGTCCAGCACGCTCGGCACTACTCAATATTGCTTTCGCATGTGCTTCGGAAACTCGACGAATCAGATCCTCCGGCAGCGTTCCCCGAACGACCACGCGATAACTGCGATCAATCCCCGTGCCTTCGACGCCTTTAGCCATTTAGAAACCTCCAAACTGTGGTCCGCTCCCGAACCGTCGCCACGGATTCTTCGATTGGGAAAGCGATTCCTGGGCCTGGTGTCAGCGAACCTGTCTCCTACTATGAAGCGGCGTGTTGTTGTGTTTATCACCCATATCAAGTAATCTAATACTTAAAAACGTTGTATATAATGTCGTATTGAACGAGATCGGATACGAGAACTTGCTTGTCAAGGCCTTGAGGAGGTAGTGATGCCAAACATTTCGAAAATCGCCCCAGCAAACCGCAAACAGTGGCTTGTCGACTTCGATAACGGCAAGGCGGTCATAGCGATCGCCAAGGAAGCCGGTCGAACGAGCCGCACGGTACAGGACCATCTTGCCCGAGCACGCCAGGAGCGCGAATTCCACGAAGTCCGTTATGGACTTATTCGTGATGCCTACCGCGATCACCAGAAGGATTTGGAGGAGGTGCTCGGACAACTGCGCGATCAAGTTCTCAGTGCAGATCCCAACGAGCCTGGGCCTGGTGACGATACCCGAACGACTTTGCTCCTAGAGTCACTGAAGACCCACGTCAAGAACAAGAAACTTTGGCAAGCAGTCGATGTCGCCGCTAAGTTGCACGATCGGCGAGAGACGCTGGAAGAACATATTCGAGAAGACATCGAGGCCAAGGTGGAGACGGCGTTCGAAGGGGCTGAGATCTCTTTAGAAGGGGTTGTCGAGAGTTTGAAGTACTTGGTCACTGAGAATGCAGGCGGACGAGATATGTCGATCATCGAATACAAGACGGACAATGAGAACGGCGGTACAAGATTGCACTGGGGCTACACGACGCTGACGAAGGGATACGTCGATGACGGCAAGTCTGAGGATGTGCGCGTTACGCATGAGTCGATGATGAAAGCTCTTATCGGATCCGACTCCAACTGGGTGACGACGTACCGTGAGGTCGATCAGCAACTTAAAGATGCGAAGGAGACCATCGAGATGGAGGTGGAAGCCCAGTTGCTTCGGCACCTTCTTCCTGGGCGGTGTAACATCTGCCCAGTGTAGGATTGCTCAAACAGATTGCGGTGTACGTCTACACCTTGCGGTGTGACGACCAGCGCCGGTAAACCGAGCCGGTCAACGAGGACGTCCAAGTTTTGTCACGCTGAACCCGCCGAATCTAAGTCAATCCTTCGGGTTTCGAGGAATCACCATTGATGTCTTGCCATCACAGGGGTCCGCCGTCGGTCCTTGCACTCTCCGGGAATTACTCTGTGTTTCTTGTCCTCGTCTGAGTGCAGGAAGTCCTTGACTTGAAGTCAATGTGTAATTCATGGACGGTCTTTCTTTGAACGTCTTACTTTCAAGGACCTGTGGGAGTCCTTGGAGTCGTTCCTTCTAGACTTCGGCAAGACCTGCAAGACAATTCGAGGATCAGATGGGGTTAGTATGACTAGTCTGACCTACTCCTTGGAAACCGATCCAGGTTGAATGTCAGGCTTGGCCGGAAAAGAGGGGGGGGCGGGATGCTAAGGAAGAAGCACACGCCTGAGCAGATTATCACCAAGGCCACCGACGGCCTAGGCGGTCATGTCGACAGGCAGCACGGTCGTTGGAGCAGTCCGCCAGATCGGAGTCATGGGCAGACCTTCCCTCGATGACCGAACGAGTGCGGAGGTCTGAGAGTCCACTGGCCCAACTCTTTGTACTCAACTGTCCTTACCTCACGTCGAGTAGCTCAGTCATCCGGAATTACATCTAGCGGGGGAGGTCATGAAACCTTGGCTGGCGACAGACCTACTCCGTCTAGCCGGCGTTTGGCCTCCTGGTATATGTGCTCAGTCAAAGGCCCTCGTTGGGCAGCTCTCACGTTTTCCTGCAGGTGCTCGGGGTTCCTGGTCCCTACGATGGCGGTGTGGAGGCTCGGGTGTGACAGAGTAAACCGCAACATGAGCCCGCTGCGGCTCTCGCCTTCCTCTCGAAGCTCGTCCAGTTTCGCCTCGTGGAACTTCCGCCAGATCTCGTCGCTACCTCGGCCTTGCCCCGGCTCGCCCAATGCCACTCCTCGCCTGATAACGGTTCCCGATCCCGCCTCCGCGGCAGCGGTGATCAGATCCTCGTTCTGCCGGAGCAATGCGGCGTAGGGAATCTGGAAAGCATCGTACGCTCCCGTGGCGATATCACCGGGCAGGTGCTGTAGATCCGAGAGATGCCGCGAAGGGCCGTGGACCTCGGAAAGCTTGGACAGACCTATGAACCGGACCTTGCCCTCGCTCTGTAGATCGTGCATGGTCTGGATGACCTCGGCGACAGCCTCCGCTGGAGGAGGGCCGTGAAACTGGACGAGGTCAAGGTGATCGGTCTTCAAGCGGTCGAGGCTCTGGTTGACTCCGGCTACGATGTTCTCCCGCGTGTATATGTGGTTCCTGAAGCCTCCCACTGCTGTGCCGGGTGGGACTCCCACCGGGCATCCACATTTGGTGGCAAGGTAGAACTCTGAGCGACGGTGGGAGACGAATTTGCCAATGAACTCCTCACTATGACCGTAGTCTATCGAGGTGTCGATGAAGTTAATGCCTGCGTCAAGCACTGCGTTGAGAATGATACGTGCCTCGTCTTCCGTCACCGTCCTGTCGTGGTGCACACCGCTCATCTCCATTGCGCCGTAGCCCAGGCGGGTGACCTCAAATCCAGTACGTCCGAAAGTTGCTGCGTCCAAGTCGTTGGCCATGCTACTTACCTTCCATACAGTACTTTATGCCTAAAAGCCTTCTCTCATCCCAGGACACGGGCATGAGCAACCGCCCATTTCGGTTCGTTAATCGAAAACGGCGGTGTGACTTACCCCAACAGTCTGTATAACTTGTTGTGTTTGTCCAACAAGAGTTGGACTTGCCCCATTTTCTGTACCAGCGAGAATGTTAATCTCGTGGGTCTTTTCCGGTGGTACTGACCAGTTCGGCGAACTCCTCGGGAGCCAGGTTATTCAGCGCGCTATGGGGTCGGTCTGTATTGTACTCGACCCTCCAAGATTCGACCTTCTCCCGTGTGACCGGACCCCTGAAAACCGATCCGAGTCTGATCTTAGGCTTGGACGGACAGGAAAGGGGGCGAAATGCCAAGGAAGAAACACACGCCGGAACAGATAATCACCAAGCTTCGGCTCGTGAACAATCTCTGTCGCCAGCGCCAAACCGGGTATGCTAACTGTCCAGGATCGACCTTGTACCACTCCACGGTCTTGAGCACCCGTTTTCCGTTCTGTTTCGGACATTGAGGTGCTTGGTGAGCGCACCGAGATGTGTGATAAAACCGTCAGATCAGTCGGTTTTCGGAGGCCACTTATGACAACCGAACGGAACGACGCCAGAGAAGTAGCCGCAGAGACGTTCGCTTGCGAAGCGGACATTATGACGAGGCAAGGCCGGTTGTGTGATCTACCCAAGTCCGTGGTGCAACACTGGCACTCCAAAATCATTCAGGGTGACATAGACCTTGAGCGAGCCAGAAAAGTACCGTCTGAGCTCGCGGACGCCAAAGACCGTCTTCGAGATCAAATGGAACGAGGAGGCAGTGAGGACAACGTTCCGGACGCCGAAGTCTATCGCAAGTATGCGCCTGTGTTCGTCGCTCCCAACGTAAAGTCGGCGGTGGAGGTCGTCCTTGAGATCGACGCTTTGAACCTCAGGCTCGACATCGGGGTGATAGGGCCGTTCCTGGCTAACCTACCAAAGGACGAATTGTCCCTCCGGTTCATTCGGTTGAAGCAGTGGTTCGACAGGACAAACGCCCACGGCCTGGTGATTACGCCTGTGCTAGCTGAGTATCTTGCCCAGCCCGGCGACTTTGAGGCTAAGCTGACAGAGCTTGACCACCTCCTGAACGAGACTCGCAACGGCCGGTTCCAGGTAAACAACCCAGTGCAGCGTGATCTCGAGTACCCGAAGTTCTCTCACGAACACAACCGCGTTTACGGGATCACCCGTCGGCTGCCATACGTCAGCGAGTCCTTCGAGGCCCTCTATGGCAAGTTCACCGACCTGCCGGCGTTGGAGTACGAGCACAGCGACGACTGGCGCCTTGAAGGCCAACACCTTCGAGAGGCCAAGCGCGTTGCGTACGAGGCGAGCAAGTTCCTGCGCTTTCTACTGAGGTTCCGCGAGGGCACCTCGAGGCCGATTGTCGTAGTGGGAAACAACCGGTACGGCCGGCAGTGGGTGGTCGAACCGATAGAGGATTTCCTCACGGATGGCTTCACGTTGCGATACGACGGCGTGCCGTCTCACATGTCCATGCGGTTATCTGTGCCGAGCGCGCGTAACTTCGAGTGGTCGGCCGACAACACAGGCCCGTGGACACCTGACGCATTCCCAATGGAGTTCGTGCGCGAGATCGACCGGGACATGCCCCATATCGTGGTGGTTGACGGAAAGAGCCCCGGCTCATATAGCGGCAACATGATGCTGACCAGGGCAGTCAAAAGCTACGCCCACTGGACTGCCGCGTTCAACGACGTTCGCGCTGGGGGTCGGCGATCTGAGTATTGGGAAAAGAGCTGTCTACCGACGGAACACCTCATGGAGTTGGTGCACTGGTACGAGTTCGTCCGGCTGCGACGACAGCTCAGCGAGTGGGTGACGCCGGGCCCGACCTACAACGTTGGACTATGGGCACCCCAGCCAACTGAGACGGCCCAGCTAGGCGAGCTGCGGGTACGGTATCGACCGCCCGAAATAGACACCGACCAACCTCAAGTCGTGTTGGCCAACTCCATCATCTATGACACCGATAGTCTCCCGGAGGATCTTCAGGACACAAAGCCTTACTATTTCGACGGACCCGAGAAACACGTTCAAGAGGAGATCGTTTTTGGCTTTGGTCGATACGGCTTTCAGCCGGCGATAAAGGGGACGATGACCGCCACGTTCGTCGCCGCGGTGCAGAGAGCAATGAAGGCTGAGGTCGCCAGATTATTTGCTGGTGACCAACACACCTAACCCAGGGTGCCGGTTATCTTCTTCCATTCTGCAAAATTGGACCTTGCGACGTAAGTGGTGCGTGCGCCTTCCTGCTAGACCAGCCAATCTCTCGTAAACCGCAACCTCATTTTCGCTCTTCGCGAGTAGAGCGAAAATGAGGTTGGCAAAGTCGGCAACTCCACAGACCGCTGGGCTACAGGTGGCGGCGGTCTGCCGATCGTCGGAACCCGGATTGGGCTGGATCGCGCTGCCGCAATCATCTGGAGCCAGGGATATCCGCCTCTGGACATAGCGAACATGATGGGTAACTATCTGCACATGTGGCGTGACTTGAGATGTCCGTCCGACTCGGAGTTGGTTTCAATCTGGTACTTCTCTTAAGCGGAAGACAATGACGGAAGAAGGCCTTACTATGCTAGTCGGTAATAGCAAGGTTTAGCGAAGTGGCGTCGCCAGCATTTTCACTCGCCTGGAGGTTCAGATGCCTGAAGACATTGTGCGTTATGGGGTAATCAGCACGGCACAGATCGCCCTCGGCAGCCATATTCCCGCGGCCCGGGAATCGGCAAATTCAGAGATCGTCGCGATCTCCAGCCGGGATGAAATGAAGGCGAGGGACGCGGCCGTGCGGCATGGCATTCCAACCTGGTACGGGACGTATGACGAGCTACTGGCCGACACTGGTCTGGATGCGGTCATCAACGCCCTGCCTAATTCGATGCACTGCGAGTGGACCATCAAGGCGGCCGAGGCCGGCAAACACATCCTCTGCGAGAAGCCGCTGGAGGTGACTACAGAAGAGGCGCGGCGGATGATCGACGCCGCCAACGCGAATAATGTATTGCTGGTCGAGGCCTTCACGCACCGTTGGAACCCCCATTTACGAACCGCGCGGAAGGTGATAGCCGAGGGTGAGACTGGCCACGTCGTGAGTCTATTCTCCGCACTGTCATTTTCGGCCACCGAGCCGACGGGCAATATCAGGTTCTCGCCCGAGTTGGTGGGCGGGAGTCTGATGGACGCAGGCTGTTACGCAGTATACGCATGTCGCTTCGTACTCGACGAAGATCCCGTGCGGGCTGCCGCGTTTACCTACGACTCGGGCGTGTACGGAATTGACACAACGTTCAACGGAATGCTGCAGCTTCCCAGTGGCGCAGTTGCTCACGTGAGCAGCAGCATGGAAGAACCACGCTGATGCGACCTTGTTGTGATTGGCACGAAGGGCCGAATCGAGGTACCGAATATGTTCGATGACAGCGGACCGGTGGTCATCAAGATCGGTGCCAACGAGCGGTTCGAGGCGGTTCCCGCCCCGAACAGGTTCCGGGTGCGACTGGACGAGTTCTCCGAGTCCATTATGACAGGCAAGCCGCCGACGTTCCCTGCAGAGGACGGTCTGGCGAACACAGCTGCGCTGGTAGCGTTGTCTGCTGCGGCCAGGGAAGGCACTGTGGAAGACGTCAAGCAGACAGGCTGAGAGGTGGGCAAAATGTTTCGGCTGCGACCTATCTACGCGGGTTCTTTCAGGATCGGCCGGGCACAAGCGTCTGCCCAACGTAAGTGATGTATTCGGGAAACTCCATTCAACGCCGCCAAGTGGTAATGATCGATAAACAATATATTGACCGTTATCTGCGTGACGCCGGATCCTTGCTTTCCTGCCCGTCCTTCAAGTGTGGGAAGAAGAAAGTAGGAAAGCTGGCGTTCGGACAGCCCCGGTGAGGTGAACAATGTCCCTGTCCCCAACGTCGTTTGAAATAGATCTCTCGCCCTCCTTCGTCGGGCCCATTGCTTTAGACGACGAGAAGCTCTTGGCACTTGACCGAAGCGATCTAACCAAGCTCGATTCCGAGGACTCTGGCAGGACGTGGAACCCAGCGGGAAGGTTACTCGACAAAAAGACGCGTGGCCTCGTTGACGGCTTCACACGGGCGTACGTTATCAACTTGATTCGGCTCCGGGCAGGCGACCTGGCATTGAAGTACGAGATCGGACAACGGCGATGGCATCACGGTTCATCACCGATGAACGTCGCCTATTTCACTCGATCATCTGACGAAGGGCAGACCTGGTCGGACCCTGTCCGCATCACTCCATCTGACACTCCGACGAATACGACGTGGATGATTGAGACCAGCGACGGAGTGTTGGTTGTACCCAACGAGTATGCGTACTCTCAGCCGGGAACCAGCAGACGGGAGAAAATGAGTATTTGTACTACGTTCTTTTCGGAGGACGGTGGCGAAAGCTGGGAAGAATCGCGAGACGGACTCTGGCTCAACGAAGACGAGGGACGAGTTCAAGGCTTGTGCGAAGTACCGGTGACTGCGCAGTCATCTGACGGAAGACTCTTGATGTTCATGCGGACGAAGTATCAGCGCATCGCAGAGAGTGTCAGTGAAGACTCTGGGCGAACATGGAGCGCGACGCGATTAAACGAACTTGTCAGTAGCAACGCGGAGATATTTCTAACCGCATTTCCATCCACTGGCGACCTGCTGTGCATTTGGAACCAGGCAAGCACCTCCGAGATCGAAAACGGATTCTACCGAGCCCGTCTTACATCGGCGACCTCGTCTGATGGAGGAGCGACCTGGGTAAATTTCCGCACTGTTGCGTCGACACCCGGTCTGCCGCAAGTAAGACGAATCGAGCCGAATGACCCACCACGATTGCTTGCCACGCCGAGGGCCGTTCCGTTGCCAGATCACATGGTTGCCGAAGAGTTCCACATGAACCGCGCTCCTCGTGTCGAGTTCGTGGGCGACACAGCGCATGTTTCTTTCACCCACCGTAGGTACCGTTGGGTCGACGGTGAGCATATTCGGGAGCATGATGGGATCAAACTGCGAGTCCTTCCTGTAGGCTGGTTTTATCAGTAGCTGAGGAGCCGCAGGACTAACAGTCAGTATCGGTAGTGCTCGAATACTGGGTGGAGTCGATGCGAAGGCGAACGAAGTTGGGCCGAACGGACGTGACGGCAACCTTCGGACTGGACGCACGCCGTGACGTCGGCCAAGGCCAGTAGCGGAAAAAGATCAAGCTGGCCTTAGTCACGGGCCACGTTAACTGTGCTCCCGACGCCTAGTCCCTGAACTCCAACTCGATCTTATCACCGTTGTGAACGTGAACAGCCTTCAAGATAGTCTGCAATCGGGCCTTTTGATGCCTAACATCGAGTTTACCGAAGTCCTTGATGAACATATCAATGTTTCTCGGCATCTCCTCCGCCGTCGATGCCTTCACAGATTCACCCACCAACCATTCTTGGAGTTCATCTCGGTGCGCTTCGACAGCAGCCTTCTCGCTGCGGAGCGGTTCGTTCGCCCGAACGAACTCCTCTTCACTGATGGTCCCATGTGTCACCAGCTCGATGCGCTTCATGAACTGAGCATCGAGCGCTTGTAGCGCTTTCTCGGCTGAGCGCATCTCTTTCTGCTTTTGTTCAAGTTCCTTTCGAGATGCAGACTCTATGTGTTCCTTTACCAATTTGGGGTCTGAGAAGCGCCCGAGATATTCCAGAACCGCCTCTTCCAGCTTCTGAGTCGAATGCCCGTTGTACGTCGAGCATTGTGCCTTACTGCGCATCGCCCTGCTGCAATAGTAGTTGCGGTATCGTTTCCCCTTCCAAGCGGAGCCGACTTTCCCAACCATCGCCCCGCCACAGTTCCCGCACTTCGCCATTCCGCTGAGCAGGTAGGGGCTGGAATGTGTACGGCCTCTCGAACTGGACCTGCGAATTTCAAGGCGCTCTTGCAACTTCGCCCACTCATCAGCGGTCAGTATAGGAGGGAAGAAATCTGGAACCCGGATGATGTCCTGACTCGGATTGCCCTTCCGAGGCTTCTTGCCGTATGACAGGGTCCCCATCAGTCCTTCGTTAGAAAGAATACGCTGGACCGTGTAAGACGCGAAATTCCGGCCTTGCCGGGCGACATAGCCCGCAGCCGAAAGGCGGTCAGCAATTAGTTTATAGCCGAGATTCTCTTCAACAGCGAGTCGGTACATTTCTCTGACGACTGGACCCTCTACAGGATCGATTTCCCACTTCACTTCGCTACGTCCTTCGTACACCCTCCGAAACCCATACGCTGCCCTTGCTGCGTGAACTCCTTTTTGTACTGCCCTACCCATGTTGGACCTGACCCTTTCTGATGTTCTTTTGATCTCTGCTCCGGCCATCCCTGCCTTGACCAACAATATCAATTCGTCTTTGATGTCTTCATCTGTGGCAACGACCTCTACGTCATGGGCTTGGAGCTCCCAGTATCTCGTAAGCATCTCCTGGGGATTCCGACCGAACCGATCAAGGTACTGGACTACGATCACGTCAACCCCTTGGGTTATGACGTAATCTACCATTTCCCGATACTCTCGTCGGTCGTCCCTCCTACCCGACTGTACGTCGGTGAAGGTTCTCACCGGTAGCAGATCCAGGCGGTCGCAATACTCTTGATAGTGAGCTTCCTGGGTTTCAAGCGAATTATGATTATCTCTAGTTTGACCTGTTGTTGAGACTCGGAAGTATCCGACGGCGCGCTTCGTGGACAGTTTGGTTGTCATAACATCTCCTATTGTAATAGACTTATGCTATAATAACAATGTCAGCACGACGAGGTCGCTGGTTCGAGTCCAGTCACCCCATTAGCCTCTCCGTATCATTGCATAATTTCTGGATTATACGACGTATATCGTCGCATTCCTCTTAACTGGCATTGTTCAACTAAGAAGCCAAGTCAACTGCCGACCTCATACCATGCTGGACGGTCGGACGCCGATCCCAGAGGTATACGTTCCTAGACTAAGGCCTTCTCCTATCGGAAAACGGGAGGATTGAGGATGTGGATGAGGCCATTCGCCTCAACCCTCAGGACACCCGCTCCTACGTCAGTAGGGCAGGATTCTACGAGGCAATCGGTAAGACCAAGAATCTGAGCGGGACTTTCAGAAGACCAAGGAACTCGGATACGAGCAATAATCTATACTGCCCCCAGAGGCAGAGTTATACTGGGTGGTGCCTGGAGCCTAACGGTAAGGAGTCCTTTGGGGGATTTGATACGACGAATGAGTGTAGGAATATGCTTCCATTGCCTAACCAGACACCGGATACAATCAGTTATTAGCATGAGTGAACGGAGCAACCACCGCAGCCGGGTCCTCTATTGGCTCGGCCTTTAAGCGGGCAAGATCATAGGAGGTTATGCTCAATGCCCTCGTTTGATGTAGTTTCCAGAACAGACCTTATGGAGGTAGATAACGCTATAAACGGCGTAAAGCGAGAGATCAAACAACGCTTCGACCTCGCGGGGACAAAATGTGATATAGAACGCATCGACAACACCCTAACGATGATCGCTGACGACACTATGAAGTTAACCCAGGTAGAGGGCTTGCTTCGCGGGTATCTTGCACGTCGGAAGGTGGACCAAGGAGCATTCGAATTCAAGGCGACACAAAATGCAGACGGAGGAACCATCAGGCGGACCATATCCATTAGTCAAGGGATTGACGCCGACCTAGGACGCAAAATCACCAAAGCGGTCAAAGGCACCAAGATCAAAGTCCAGGTTTCTATCCAGGGAAGCGAGCTTCGGATGTCCGGCAAGAAACGTGACGATTTGCAAGAGACCATTGCGTTCATAAAAGAGATGAACATTGAACAGCCACTGCAATATGTGAATTTCCGGTACTGAGTCCGAGCCACCAGGCCCAAATCCACTGAAGACTGCCTCACAATAGCCTCCCCCCTCTGAGAACGGCGGAGAGACAATGGACCACCGAGGTCGCTTGAGGATGTCCGGATCACATTGTGTCGACTAAGCTGCCGTGTTCGGCAACTGCCAACAATATCAATATCGGATTTCTGAAGCTGGAGTTTTTGTGATGGCGTTCTTATCGTCAGACGACGCGTTCAGCACAGAGGTCGTGAGTTCGAGTCTCTCCGCCCCGACCAAGAGTCTTTGACGATTGCGTAAGACCATCTACTGCACTGCGACAACTTGATCCTCCCGCTGGGCACCTTATGCGTCGTGCGACACGTCTCTTATTGGGTTCGTCCCCCCCCCCCCCCCCCCCCCCCC
>Ga0209501_10004382_pt1 | contig 13560 bp, 13 predicted proteins | sample ArcticOcean_MG_C_4_FD_187434 | JGI IMG/M metagenome (GOLD analysis project Ga0209501, IMG submission 187434) | Marine microbial communities from western Arctic Ocean - ArcticOcean_MG_CB4_134 (SPAdes) (version 2) | ecosystem: Environmental > Aquatic > Marine > Oceanic | place: Arctic Ocean...
CCTCATGAGTTACCTATTTGGAGATATTCTTTCAGTCAGCAAAAATGATCTTTTGATGATTTGGGGTGGAGCAATATCGGTACTCATTATTATAAAATGGCGCTGGTCCGCATTGTTAATTTCAACAATAAATCCAGATCTTGCTCACGCAAGTGGAATTAATCCGAAACGGGAACAGCTTGTCCTGACTATAGCATTGGCGATAGTCGTTGCTGTAGCAATTAAAGTGATTGGGATTTTATTAATTGCTGCAATGTTGATTATTCCTGCCGCAGCAGCACGACCTTTCTCTCAAACACCCGAGAAGATGGTTTTTGTCGCAGCCTCTTTGGGAGGGCTCTCAGCAATTGGAGGTCTTCGGTTGGCCTATATTTATGACACTCCAACAGGGCCGACTATTGTGTGTGTTGCCACCACAATCTTTGTAATGTCAATTATAGGCAATTACCTTCAACGTACTTTTATCAAGTAAAATGAGATAATATACTACAAATAAGACTGTGATTCTTTAAAGAATATTATAAAAAAGGGTGTTTAAAATTTATGTCATATTTCGACCTAGGGTCCTTCAAAACCAGCTTCACATCTACATCTCCAGAAGCCCAAACCTGGCTTAATAATGGTTTTTTATGGCTTTTTGGGTTCAACCACGAAGAAGCGATAGTGTGTTTTGAGAAAGCCATTACAGCTGATCCAAATTGCATAATGGCTAACTGGGGTATAGCTCATGCAATAGGACCTAACTACAATAAAGTATGGGAATTTTTTTCACAAAAAGAGAAAGCTTTAGCTCTTGAGCGCGCTCACAAAGCGTTGACTGATGCAAAAGCTGCATACAAGTTCGCGAGCTCTATAGAAATCTCTATGGTTGATGCTCTATCTCACCGATTTCCAACCGACCCCACCATAGAAGACTATGCCCCCTGGAATGATGCTTTTTCCAATTCAATGCGTAAAGTTTATACCGATTTCTCTAATAACCTTGAAGTTATAGCCATTTTTGCCGAGGCACTTATGAACCGTACACCCTGGACTCTCTGGAACCTGAAAACAGGAGAACCAACTGATGGCGCATCAACACAGGAAGCAAAACTTGCTTTAGAAAAAGCTTTCTCTAGTCAATCTGATGCTTGGGAGCACCCTGGTCTCCTGCACATGTATATCCATCTTATGGAAATGTCTCCAAATCCCGAAAAAGCATTGCCTCATGGCGATAAGTTGGTCGACTTAGTGCCGGATTCTGGTCATCTTGTTCATATGGCAACGCACATTGATGTCCTATGTGGTGACTATCAAAATGTGGTCTGGCGAAATAATAGAGCCGCAATAGTAGATCAAAAGTTCTTTGACTATGCCGGTGGAAAAAACTTTTACACGATATACCGAATTCATAATCTTCATTTTAAAATATATGGAGCAATGTTTCTTGCTCAGCCCACCCCTGCTTTATCTGCAGCTCATGCATTGCTTGATATACTCACCGAACCAGTCGTGCGGTTTTTACCTGAGTTATTTGAAAGTTTTGTCGCTATGAAATTACACGTGCTTATCAGATTTGGAGAATGGGAAACCATCTTATCTGAAGTTTTTCCTGAGGACGCTGAACTTTATAGTCATACCACTGCAATGCTGCGGTATGCTCGCACCGTGGCACTAGCAAACCTAGGGAAAATAACTGAGGCTAGTGCAGAAAAAGACCTCTTTGTAACCGCAAAACACTCTGTTCAAGAGGACAGGGCAGTATTTAACAACCCTTGTTCGGAGGTCTTATTAGTAGCTGAACAAATGATGTTAGGTGAGTTAGCTTACAAAGCTGGGCAAACTAATAAAGGTCTAGAACACCTACGTACATCAGTACAGTTGGATGACGAGTTACTTTATGATGAACCATGGGGATGGATGCAGCCAACGCGTCATGCGCTTGGAGCACTCCTTATGGATTCAGGATTTTTTAATGAAGCTGAAACAGTATATCGAGCTGACTTGGGCTTAGATAACTCTTTACCACGTCCGAGCCAACATCCAAGGAATGTCTGGAGCCTTCATGGCTTAAACGAATGTCTAGAGCGCCGAGGAGAAAACCTAGAACGTCAGCTTATAAGTCAACTCCTTGATCAAGCACTCGCTAGAGCAGAAATTCCTATTAAGGCCTCTTGTTACTGTCGTTCAGAAAAAAAATAAATTTACAATTAATAATTATACGCAGGAATATCTAAATATGAGTCAAAGTTAAAAACTTTAGACCGCAGATAAAGAGAGTCCTAATGAAATCAGATGTGCAGGTTGCAATAATCGGTGGTGGAATAGTAGGCGCATCAGTTCTGTACTGGTTAGCTAAAATGGGTTGGACGAACACTGTTCTACTGGAAAGGCGAGAACTCACTTCGGGATCGACTTGGCATGCTGCCGGAAACACAACCTATTTTGGTCCTTACCCGACTATGACCCGACTATTTGCAGGCTCTATCCGCACCTACTTGCAGGCAGAAAAAGAAAGTGGTCAGTCCGTGGGATTTCACCAAACTGGCGGTTTACGTCTCGCTGCAACATCAAGGGAATTAGAGTTATTTCATACTTACAAACCACTGTACAAAGAACTTAATATTCCTTTTCATATTCGAAGCCCCGAAGAGGTCGGGGCTCTTCACCCACTTATTGAAGCAAATAATATATTTGGTGCAGCACATACACCAACTGATGGCCATGTTGATCCATCTGGGGCGACACAAGCCTTAGCTTTAAGCGCTCAAAACCTAGGTGCTACAGTTGAACGATGGCGACCGGTAGAAGCACTCCACCGTGATGGAGAAAACTGGGTTCTTGCAACCAAAAAAGGGACAGTGCGCGCAAAACATATTGTCGCCGCCGCATCCTTTTGGACTCCCGAACTCTTGGCACCACTGGGATTAAATATTCCACTTTATGCTACAGAGCATCACGAATTAATTACTGAAGAAATTTCAGAGATAGCCACTATGGAAGGTGAGGTTCCAGCCATGCGAGATAGCTATGTGTCTTGTAGCGTACGGCAAGAGGCAAAGGGACTTCTGGTTGGCGTCTATGAATCTGAACCAAAGTTTTGGGCACTTGGAGGTATCCCAAAAGATTTCAAAGAGGCGCTATTTCCTCCAAATATAGATCGATTAATACCGCACCTCAATCGGCTAACAGAACGTATGCCAGTATTTAAAGATATTGGGATAAAAACAATAAACAATGGTCCAATGTGTTGGACCCCCGACGGTCTACCGATGCTAGGACCAGTGTCTGGCCAAGAGGGCCTGTGGCTTGCCTCTGGCTTTAATGTGGGTATCGGTACTGGAGGTGGATCTGGAGAATTTTTAGCTCACTGGATGACCCAAGGACATCCTATGTTTGAACTGAAAGCAGTACATGCAAACAGGTTTGGAAACGAGATAACAACCGAAACCGCACTAGCTTCAATTCGCAAGGTATACGCTCGCGGCTATCAACTTCCAGATAGTATTTAAGAGACCCACCATACAATAACTTAATGTAGATTTTTAAAACCTTTTATGTTTTATCGAAGATCTTTTGAAGCACGTAAAGACTGGCAGCAACAGATGGGCCTATTCCAAATGCAAACAAAATAGTGCCAACCCCGATAACACCCCCTAATAAAAAACCTACAATCACAACAGTTATTTCAATTATACTTTGTACCAAAGCTCTTGACGAGTTTGTTAGACGCTGCAACCCAGTTATTAGTCCGTCCCGTGGTCCAGGTCCTAAATTCGCAATCAAATAAACTCCTCCTCCGAAACCAATTATTAATATACCGATTGTTGCCTGTAATAGCTTTAAAAAATATTGATCCGGGATTGGCAAATAAGGTAGAGAAAAATCAATAACAAGCGCTATAATAACAGTGTTAAGAATAGTCCCGCTCCCTGGCATTTGCTTAAGGGGAATCCAACTTATCAAAATAATTATACTTATAATAAAGGTTGCAAAACCAATACTCCAACCAGCAGCATTAGCCAATCCTTGGGCAAAAGCGGTCCAAGGGCTCACACCATAACCCGATGAAATTAACACTGCTTCTCCCAAGCCGAATAGAATAAGGCCAACAATAAGAGCTAACAAAGACTCAAATGGCGGCCTTATAGTCAAGGCCTTAGGTGAACTCCAAAATAAAACTGGTATGGCTTTGATTGATAAAAACTTCATTATCATGGATTAAGCTCTTTTATATTTTGAACGAAGAAAATTGGTTTAATTCATATATCTGTCATTGGTTAATCGTTTTAAAAATTTCATTAAAGGCCAAACTGTTTTTTCTTCCATATCAAACCTTTTAAAACAATAATATTGCTAGCTTAACCTTCTCCACCTGAGACTCAGTTAAACCGTTTATCCCTGAGTTAAAGAGATGGACAGATCTACACTTTGGAACAAACTAGAGGCAAGAAAAAAAATTATCGGGAAGTCTATTAAATTTTTAATTCTAAACTTTATGGTTTAATTTCAGCTTTCCCGGGATCAACATTTATTTTCAACAATTTTTGGTTTATATCTTCTGAACTATATTGATCAGAAGAGTTAGGCAACTCTAGTAATGGTTGAGGCCCATCCTCCTCTTCTGAAAAAAGTTCCTTCCAACTAAGAGTGTCAAAACTTTTACAATTTCTGCATACTGGCACCCAACTTGAATGAAGGTGAAAACAATTTTCACAAACCCACTGGGGCCCCCGAGGAGCATTGAGGGCCTGCGTTAGCAAATCCCTAACATCCTCATCACTCTCTCCTTCTCCCCGAAGAATCGCTGCCAAGATTGTCATCACTCTGGCATTAGGCAGGGTCTCCACTAGGGCTCCTAACGCACTTTTAGCATCAGAGAAATTTCCTGCCGCTATATAAAGTTCCGATAGAAACATTTTTGTTTCATCGTTATCGCTCTGATTCCGAGAAAGACTTTTAAAGCTTTTTATCCGCTCCTCTTCGCTCTCTTTTTCTGTTAGTTCCTTAAAAACAGCTGTTAAATCTGGGTGAGGCTTAATCTCCCAAGCCTTTTTAATAATTCGTAAAGCATTTTTGGGTTTCCCTTTTTGAATGTAACTACGTGCTGCCATAGCGGCTGCCGGAATTAAATCTGGCGATAATCTATTTGCTTCTATAGACGCCTCTTGCGCCTCTATAAACTTACCATCTGCCAAAATGCTCCTTGCCTCTGACAACGCTAAAACTGCATCTCGACGTCTATGAACATCTCGAGGTAATAACCCGTATTTTAATTTGGCATTTAGGGTCTTGCGAGCCCCTCGCCAATCCTCGTTTCCGGCTTGAAGCTGAAGCAAAACATCCTGAGTCTTTTCATGTTTCGGTTTTAATGAAAAAGCTTTTTCAGCCAACTTAAGAGCTAACTCCCTGTCACCATCAGAAAGCTTATGTTTCATAATGCCAATAATGCCAACAAATCGAGTTCTATCGTCTTTTAATAGCTCCTTATAAAACTCGTAAGCCTTAGGGCTATCATTTAGGCTATCAGCCGCCTGAGCTATAATAAGATTAGTCAACTCGGGACGCTTTAAGTATTTTTCTGCTTTTGCTGCTTTTGATATAGCTACTTGTCCCTCTCCGGATGCTAACGCTACTAGGCCATCCGCCAAAGCTTCAAAACCTTTCCTCTCTCGATTTTTATTAAAGTACCGAGAAACAGCTGTCTCGTCCCCATTTAAAAATCTTAGAACAGCTGTAAAAAAGCCCAGTATTTTTAATAAAATCCAAAACCCTAATAATAGGAAAAACAATAACAAAGCTGCAATCAAGGGGCTTATAGTAAGCTCCGTATCCATAAGAGAAAGTCGTACGAAACCATTTGACTTTAATAACTCTCCTAATCCTAATGTTATCCCGACAACAACAGAAAAGAAGATAATTATTTTTACTAAAGAAAAGAGCATCGCCTAGTCCCGACCCGCGATTATAGAGATCTCTAGTTCATCTAACATTTTATAAACATAAATCAAATCACTAACCCTTTTCGTCCAGCCTTCAAACTCATTAAGGCCGTCAGGAGGTAGAAAGCTTATAAGTTCCAGGGCTTCAGAAAGCTTTTTCTGAATAACAAAGGCTTCGACACGAGAAAGAATTGCATCTGGATCGTCCCCAATACGAGGAGTTAATGAACGCACTCCCAAATTTTTTCTAACAAAAAAAGTTACTTTTTCCTTCATGCTTCTATCGGAACCTGCCTCAAAAGATTTCGACAAGGCTTTTCTTGAGAGCTCTAAGAATTCTTTTTGCAAGTCTCTTAATGGCATTACACCTTTAGAGGCTATTGATTTTAATTCTGATGGCACCGTTATTTTGTCCGAAAGTTCATTAATTAAATTATCAAATGGTCGCCCTAAATCAACAAAATCTCTAATATTTTGAATTTTATTTCTGATAAATTCACTTGCCTCATTTGCCATCATTTCTTGCTCTTTTTTTTCTGCTAGTAGAATTTTTTTGTTGGCCTCTACTATAACGATGTTCATCCGGCTCTCTAACTCCTCAACAGCCAATATTTTTGTAGCAAGTTCTTTTTCTTGATCAGGAAGAGCAATCACTGAGTCTTGTGAAATACCAATTAGGTTAAGCTTCTCGGTTATATTTTTAAACAACTCCTCGAAAAATAATTTGTTTTCTTCTGATTTGTTTTTAGCAAAAACCTTACCTGCTTCAATCTCTCCCTGGAGAAGACCGACCTTACTCCCAAGTAATTTGACAGATCCCTGGAGCTTTTCATCTGCCTTTTTCTGTTCAGCCAGTTCTTCTTTTAAAAAAGCCACCCTTTGATTGATTTCGTTTTCACTATTTTGTTCACCTTCCACCGAAGTCGAGTATCTTACCCACCCGTAAGCAAAAAAACCAACCAAAAAACACCCCACTAAAAATGCCGTGAAGACAATTAAAAACCGGTTCAAAATTGATTGTGTTTTGGGTGTAACGATCACGGGCCCAAAGGCATCTCTCTCTAAGGCCTCTGATATTGCATCATCAACTTGATCTACGTTGTTACTCTCACTAGTCAATTTTTTGTTCTTATCCTGCTATTTCGGTTCTATCAGCACACCCTATAACATGAACATTCGCTGATTTTTAGGGCTTTTGCCATCAAAATATTATTTAGACATTAATTGCTTTAAGCTTAACTCATATAGGTAAATCGTTTTATCTCCTCAATTAAACTTACTGAATTAGGGTTGGGGCTAACATATACCTTACTATAATGGAGAGGGTTAACATTCCTCGCAATAGCAGGGCTCAAACAAATTGCTATTCTAATTGAGTTCATTTCTTGAAAAAACTGTTTTGAGAGAATAACATTGGATCTATCAGAAAATAGTGGGACAATAACTCCATCTGATCCAGAAAGAAATTGAACAGCCTGATGCGTAAGTTTCATTGGAGTTTGATCATAGACTATTTTTGATACAACCTTAATGTTATCTTTTCGTAATTCTTGTTCTATATCAGCAGACACATATTTACCTCTTAAATATAGCAATCTAAGCTCACTCGCTTGATCTTTTAAAAGTAGAATCAACCGATTAGTATCTCCTTGCGCTGAAACCGAGAGGAAACCACAACTCCTAGCTACCAGTGCAGTCTGATTCCCAACGCAGAAGGCTGGAAGGTTCCTTTCTATACTCAACTTTGCAAACGCGCGTACTCCATTCTCAGACGTAAAAAGCAACCCCTGAAATGATTTTGTATTTATACTTTGTTTCAATGTATTAATTTCAATAACTGGCGAAATACATACCTTTATGTTTTCACCAAACACCTCTACTAATTGACTTGAAAACCTTTTAGATTGCTCCAAAGGGCGTGTAATTAAGAACTTCATTTATTTTGCATACGTATTGTCTGGACCATAGCAAGGTGTTACCCCCGTACCGAACTACAAGCAACAGTATGAATAATATGTCTAAAATAATAACCATTCTAGGAATCGAAAGTAGCTGTGACGACACGGCAGCTGCCGTAGTGCGTTTATGTGAAAGCGCTAAGCCCGTAATTATGGCGTCAAAAATCTTTGGTCAGGAAACACTTCATGAGCAATTCGGAGGTGTTGTTCCGGAGATTGCCGCAAGGGCACATGCTGAAAAACTAGACTACATTGTAGAAGACGCTCTGAAGACAGCCAATCTAGGTCTCAAGGATCTAGACGCGATTGCTGTCACTGCTGGCCCCGGCCTTATAGGCGGAGTAATTTCGGGTGTAATGTGTGCCAAAGGATTAGCAGCCGGTGCTAATAAACCTCTTATTGGGATAAATCATTTAGCCGGCCATGCCCTGACTCCAAGGCTAACAGATAGTGTTGAATTTCCCTATTTAATGCTTTTGATATCAGGAGGGCATTGCCAATTCCTAATAGTTAAAAGCGCTGTAAATTTTCAGCGCCTCGGAGCTACAATTGATGACGCTCCCGGAGAAGCATTTGACAAAGTAGCTCGATTACTTTCTTTACCTCAACCAGGAGGACCAAATATTCAGATCTCCGCCCAAACTGGAAATAGCAAAGCCTATAAATTCCCTCGTCCACTCCTTGATATTGACGGGTGTAATATGTCTTTTTCAGGATTGAAAACTGCTGTTTTACGAACCAGAAACAAGCTCGTAGATGAGCAAGGGGGGCTATTTAAAAAGGATCAAAGTGATATTAGCGCAAGTTTTCAGGAGGCTATAAGTGATGTTTTATACGAAAAAACTCGCCGAGCACTGGCTATCTATTTAGAAGCAGAGCCAAATAACCCAGTTATCTCTGTCTCCGGAGGAGTAGCCTCTAATATATTGATTAGGCAACGTCTAAATAACTTAGCTAAGGAAAACGCTGTCCAGTTTATTGCACCACCCATAAACTTGTGTACAGATAATGCGGCTATGATTGCTTGGGCTGGTTTAGAGCACTTTAGACTAGGGATTACGGATGATATGTATCTAAAAGCTCGCCCCCGGTGGCCATTAGATCAATCTGCTCCCCCATTTATTGGACATGGCAAAAAGGGACCTAAATCATGACGAGAATACTAATTAGCGGTGCTGGAGCATTTGGGACAGCTCTATCTCTTGCCTTCAATAAATCTGGTAAGGACGTTACACTCATTGCTCGCAATTCAAATAACATAAACTCACGCCGGGTTTCCCATTATCTCCCCAATATTGAAATTCCAAGTTCTCTAAAAATTGTTGATCATGTGGCTATGACACCAGAGGACATTTTACTTTTAGCCATACCGATGCAAAATCTTAAAGAATACATGACTTGCTTGGATAAAACACCCAAAGTAATAATAGCCTGTTGCAAAGGTATAGAATTAGGAACCGGCAAGGGACCAACCGAAATTATAAGAGACACAATAGGAACTAAATCAGCAATTTTAACTGGCCCAAGTTTTGCCTTAGATATTGCAAAGGGTCTTCCAACTGCACTAACTTTGGCAACAACCTACGAGAACTTAGGGCTCGAACTTCAAAAAAGTTTATCGACTGAAACTATTAGACTTTATTTATCACCCGATCCAATCGGAGCCGAACTTGGTGGGGCTCTAAAAAATGTTATAGCAATAGCGTGCGGGATGTGTTTGGGAGCAGGCTTTGGTGAAAGTGCTAGAGCTGCTCTAATGACTAGAGGATTCACTGAAATGGTAAGGCTGGCAGTGGAAATGGGTGCCAAGCAGGAGACACTCAACGGCCTATCTGGCTTTGGTGATTTAGTTTTATCTTGCACTTCTTCCAAGTCCAGAAATTTTTCATTTGGCTTTTCTCTTGGAGCAAACCTTAGCTGGTCACCAGAAACAACGGTTGAAGGCCGAGCTACTGCTAAAGCAGTTCTTAGTTTATCAAATGCTTATAAATTGGAAATGCCAATCACAAATGCAGTCGCAAAAATTATTGATGGATCAGTCTCAGCCAAAGAAACTCTTAGTGAGTTATTGAAAAGGCCTCTCAAAAATGAATAATCCATTCATTAAACAGGCAAGACCAACTTAGGTTAAAAGGATAAAAATGATGAACTACTGGCTTTTTAAATCGGAACCCTCAATTTGGTCCTGGTCAAATCAAGTCAAAAAAGGTGACCTAGGTGAGGAGTGGGACGGCGTTAGAAATTATCAAGCAAGGAATTTCATGCGCTCCATGAGGCTAGGAGATTTAGGCTTCTTCTATCACAGTCAAAAAGATAAGGAGATTGTGGGCGTTGTTGAAATCATTACTGAATCTCATCCCGATAGTACTTCAACAGACGATCGTTGGGAATGCGTTAACATTAAAGCCTTAAAAGATATGCCTATGCCGGTAACACTTACCCAGATTAAGTCTGATCACCGATTACAGAAAATGGTTTTGGTGAAAAATTTCAGATTGTCTGTGCAACCCGTGACTTCAATGGAATGGGAAACAATATGCGTACTCGGTGATTATAAATTTAAAAGTTTATGACCAAATTTAATCAAACAGGTGCCTCACCTTATGCTCAAGACAATCTACCAGTTTCATCCGATATATTAATATGCCTGTTAGACAAGTGGGGAATTAAATATAATGCCCATAGCCATATTCCATTACGCACAGTTGCCAACTCTAAGAAGATTCAAAATAGATTCCTCAGTCCTGAGAATGGCGGTGGCCACATAAAAAACTTATATCTACGCGATCATAAGAAAAAAAATATTACTTGTAGTTAAACAAGATCGAGTAATCGACTTAAAAAACATAGATAAGCTACTGGGCACAGGTCGTCTTTCTTTCGGTTCTGAAAAAAGACTAATGGAGCATCTCGGAGTAAGTCCTGGATCTGTTACACCACTGTCTATGATTACTGGAGTAAATAAAAACGTAAATCTCTATTTAGGCCACACATTAAAATTTTGCTCTAAAATTTATGCTCACCCTCTTGTGAACAATAGAACCCTAGAGATCTCACTGGAAGACCTAAATAAGTTTTTTGACAAAATTAAATGCGTTCCGCAATGGGTACATATTTAACATATTTATAATTTAAGAACTGTTAGAAATAAATAAAATCTACATCTAAATAAGGCAAAAATTAACCGGATAAGTACCTTGCCAACTCAATAGTTCCTGATTGAAAACCAACTTTATTAGAAACTAAGTTAAATTTAATATCGGTAGTGTTCAGGCTTAAATGGTCCATCTTGTGATACACCTATATAATCCGCTTGGGCTTTATTCAACTTGCTTAGCTTCACACCGATACGCTCCAAGTGCAAACGTGCTACTTTCTCATCTAAATGTTTAGGTAAAATATAAACTTCATTTTTATAGTTTGAGTTTTTTGTCCATAATTCTATTTGTGCCAAAACCTGATTAGTAAAGGACGCTGACATAACAAATGATGGGTGACCCGTGGCATTGCCAAGATTTAAAAGACGTCCTTCTGATAGCAAAATGATTCTAGAACCTGACGGCATTTCAATCATATCAACTTGGTCTTTAATATTCGTCCATTTGTGGTTTTTTAAAGCAGCAACCTGAATTTCATTATCGAAATGTCCTATATTACCGACTATGGCCATATCTTTCATTTCACGAAGATGCTCAATTCTAATAACATCCATATTTCCAGTGGTTGTAATGAAAATATCAGCTCTTTTGAGCTCTTCTTCCAAAATAACGACCTCAAATCCATCCATTGCCGCTTGAAGAGCACATATTGGATCCACTTCAGTTACCTTAACTCTAGCTCCTGCTCCTTTGAGAGAAGCGGCCGAACCCTTCCCAACGTCCCCGTAACCGCACACAACCGCAACCTTGCCTGCCATCATAGTATCCGTAGCCCTTCGTATTCCGTCAACTAAGCTTTCTTTGCAACCATATTTATTGTCAAATTTTGATTTAGTAACAGAGTCATTTACGTTGATTGCGGGAAATGGAAGTAACCCATCTTTAACCAACTCATAAAGCCTATGAACACCCGTAGTAGTCTCTTCAGAAACACCTTTAATAGCGTCTCTTTGCTTACCAAACCAACCTGGGTTTTTTGAAATACGAGATCGAATTTGAGCAAACAGTGCCTCTTCTTCTTCTGACTTAGCTACAGCAATAAGATGATCCTCTCCAGCTTCAACTCGTGCACCCATAAGAATGTAAAGAGTAGCATCTCCTCCATCATCTAAAATCATATTGCAGGTACCTTCAGCGAAATCGAAAATCTTATCAGCATAATCCCAATACTCAGGCAAGGTCTCTCCCTTGATGGCAAATACGGGTGTACCTCCAGCTGCAATCACAGCGGCTGCATGATCTTGAGTTGAAAAAATATTGCAAGACGCCCAGCGAACATCCGCACCTAAAATTACTAGCGTCTCTATTAGAACCGCTGTTTGAATAGTCATATGTAGTGATCCAGAAATCCGAGCTCCACTAAGGGGTTTGGACTCGCCATACTCCCTACGCAGTGCCATTAAGCCAGGCATTTCTGTTTCTGCTATCACCAATTCCTTACGACCAAAGTCTGCAAGCGCTATGTCTTTTACAATATAATCGTTAGGCATATGTAAGTCCTCTTTAATGTTTGAAAAATGGCTTAACAGTTGGTAAAGAAGTACGCAATTCGAATTATAGAGACACACAAAATTTATCTTAGAAATGAGGCTTAAATGAAAGCTCCTAGAGCATGGCAACGTATGCTTTCTGGCAGAAGATTGGATTTATTAAACCCTGCCCCATTAGACGTGGAAATTGAAGATATAGCACATGGTTTATGTTTCGTCGCAAGGTGGAATGGTCAAACAGACGGAGAGTTCCCTTATTCTGTAGCTGAACACTCCCTTCTTGTTGAAAGCATTTTCACCCTAATAAATCCAAAAAGCACCCCTCAGTGGTGCTTAGTAGCATTACTGCATGACGCGCCAGAATATGTTATTGGTGATATGATTTCTCCAGTAAAAGCTGCAATTGGCCCACATTATTCCAAGCTCGAAGATCGGTTAATTGAAGCCATTCATATCAGGTTTGGATTACCAGCTTTGATACCAGTTAAAATTAAAGCACAAATAAAAAAAGCAGATAAAATCTCAGCATGGCTTGAGGCAACACTTATTGCTGGATTCAGCATTTCTGAAGCAAATAGAATTTTTGGCACCCCTCCAAAAAATCTAAGTCTTTCTCCTGAACTATTATTAAGGCAACCAATGGTAGTTAAATCAGAATTCTTAAAGCGTTTTAATCTTTTACTCTCTCAAACATTAGAAAGTTAAGCCTAAGTTAAAATTCGCTCAGCGTGGGGATCTTTTTGCCAATATTCTTTGAAGAGTTCGTCTATGCATACTCAAACGTCGAGCCGTTTCACTAACATTTCTATCACATAATTCATAAACTCTTTGGATATGCTCCCAGCGCACTCTATCTGCAGACATTGGGTTTTCAGGTGGAGGTGGTAGACCATCGTTTATGGCCAGTAAAGCATTTGTCACATCATTTGCATCTGCCGGTTTGGATAAATAATCTGTAGCACCTATTTTTACAGCTGCCACAGCAGTTGCAATAGCTCCGTAACCAGTTAGAACTACAATTTTACAATTCGGA
>Ga0209501_10004383_pt1 | contig 13556 bp, 13 predicted proteins | sample ArcticOcean_MG_C_4_FD_187434 | JGI IMG/M metagenome (GOLD analysis project Ga0209501, IMG submission 187434) | Marine microbial communities from western Arctic Ocean - ArcticOcean_MG_CB4_134 (SPAdes) (version 2) | ecosystem: Environmental > Aquatic > Marine > Oceanic | place: Arctic Ocean...
GACTAACATGAATATATAGAGGTGCCATGATGGGATTTTTTGATTTTGAATTTAAGATGGATGACATTAAGAAACATCAACCCCCTTTGCAAAAACTCAATAAGGTAATAGATTGGGAGATCTTTCGTCCCATATTAGAATCAGAATTATTGAACAAAAGCAAAGTGAAGGGTGGATGTCCACCATTTGATAGATAGTAGATGTTTAAGATTATTATATTACAACGCTATTTTAACAAATGGGATGATCAAACAGAGTTTCAAATAAAAGATCGACTCACTTTTATGGATTTCTTGAATTTAGAACTATCAGACAAAATACCTGATGCCAAGACGATATGGTTTTTTAAAGATCAAGTGTGGAAAAAAGGACTCCTGGAGAAACTTTTTTGATTTATTCACAGAAACTCTCAACTCCAAAGGTTTAACAGCCAAAGAAGGCTCCATGGTTGATGTCTCATTTGTTGATGTACCCAAACAACGAACCAACAGAGAAGACAAAAGCAATCATCAAAAAAGGAACAGTCCCCATTAGTTTAGCTAAAAACAAAAATAAACTAGCACAAAAAGACACTGATACTAGCATGATTCAGTAGAACTAGAAAATTTAGTCAACGAAACAGATAACATCCTTTATGCAGATAGCGCCTATCGTTCAGAGTATATTGAAACACACTTAAAAGAAATCAAATGTACCTCATAAATACAAGAAAAATCATATCGCAATAAACCACTCTCAGAAAATCAGAAAAAAAACAATGCAAATAAATCCAAAAACACAGCTAGAGTGTGAACACATATTTAGTTTTATGACAAACTCAATGAATGATACTCTACATTTTAGACAAATTGGACAGCATAGAATTGCTAATACAATTGTTTTTATAAAAATTACCTACAACCTATTCTGATTTGAACAACTGATTGAGGTTAAATAAAGTATGAAATTATTGTTAAATGATTGTTTTATTAAGAAAATACAACAAAACTTTTGTGGCACCAACAAAATACACCGTTTCATTCAATTTTGAAATTGAATACCGATATATTCGAAAACAAAATCCTTAATCCTCAAAAAAAATACTCATAACTTCATAGCAAAACCGGACAATAATTGATTATAATATGGTTATTAGAGGTTCCCTCAATTCAATTAGGTGTGCTTGGCGAGACCTGAATAAAGCCCCGCCGTTTCCCGCACTTAGTTACAATTAAGATAGGTTTTTTCGAAGCTGGAGAAAAGGGTTTTCGTAATTTCCTGCATCGAGGCAACATAGTTATCAACGTCATTTATACCAGCGAAAACAGTACCTGAGTCGATGAACTTGCTGGTGAGGGCATTTGTTTTAAATGGAGCATCAGTTTTTACCTTACACCCACTCCGTAATTTATCCACGACATACGAGCCAATGTAACCTTGACCATAAGGGTTCTGGAGCATCGTACCGTGTACAAATCCGTCTTTAATTGCCTGAATGACGACTTTATCATGGTCAATCGCCACCATCGTGATACGCTTATCACCGATTTTGCGCAAGGAGTTAGATGCAACAACAGCCGGTACCCATGCGGTAGTGACAATGCCGTCAACCTCACTGGCATGTGCCGCTAGATAGGCGTTAATCTTTTCTTCTGCAGGCTCCGGCGCATCGATATCAGCGATCACCTGAATTACTTCAGCGCCTGCTTCTGCAGCGGCTTTATTCACAGCGTCAATACGAAGCTGGGTATTAGGGTCAACAAGAAATCCGGTAAAGTGGGCGATTCTCTTGCCTTTACCACCAGACATCTTTTTCAAGAGTTCCTTTGTACCGAGATAAGCTGAGTTACCAGTGTCGGTTCCCATGCAGAACAGTGCCATTGAAGGATCTTTCAGGCATCCAGCCAATGCAATCACTGGCGCTCCTGTATCGGCCAATTCATTAGCGATAGCAACGGTGCCGACAGGATCACCTGGGAAGATGAGAAACCCATTATAACCTTGGGTAACAAGACTTTCGAGCATCTGGTTTTGCAAGCCCAACTCCCATTTTTGTGGGACTTTATAATCTGCTGCTCCAAGGCCGAACTTTTCTGCCGCATCAGCTCCTGCTTGCTCCCAAGCCGCAAAATAAGGATGCGGACCACCAGGTACGAGGGCGACTCTAGTAGAGCTATCGGCATATGCATTAACCGATAAGGCTGAGAGAGCAAAACACGTTGTAATTATTAATTTCCTAATCATAAAATAAACTCCATTTTCTAACAATTCTTTATTGGTAGCCATCTTCTTTCTCCAAATGATGGGTTGTGCCCCCAGCTACATGCTAGAAGCGAAATACTCTGCATTGGCATATACCAACATGTTACGGTATCACCACCGCCGAATCACGGTACAATAGCAGCGTTTAAATGAAAGCTCTCGATGTAAGGCAAGGAATCCCAAACAACCAAAATTTTCATAAAATAGTGTACTTGCCTTGATTTAGCTTGTCAAGAGTTTTTTTACTGGGATTTTAGTCTTTGTCCGAGGTGATGATTGGTGAAAATCAGAGGTTTGGGTTTTGTAGTGGTTCTTGGTTCGATTTAAGTCAGGAATAGGTGGGAATCACCATATTTTGGACACAATACTCCTGCTGAATTTATTTTGCGATTCGTTCGATCTCGATGCGATCAGTTCTTTCGATGCCGACAACTTAACTCTTTATTCGAGCGTTGCCTGCGATCGCAGCTTGATTCACGCAGTACGGCGGCCAATCGTCATTCACACCGGCGAGCACGTTCTCAACCGACATCATCGCCATCTTCATGCGTGTGTCGCCCGTGGCACTTGCTACATGCGGCATTATGAGGCAGTTGTCGAGTGTCAACAAGGGATGGTCGGCAGGAAGCGGCTCGGGGACAGTAACGTCCAGCGCAGCTCCAGCGAGCTCGCCCGATTTAAGTGCCTCGTACAAAGCATCCTGATCGACAACCGCACCACGAGTCGTGTTGATCAAAATAGCTGATTTTTTCATCAGCTTGAACTGTACTGTACTCATCATATTCATGGTCTCTGGCGTAAGCGGATTATGCAGTGAGACGTAGTCAGAGCGTTCGAGCAATTCCTCTAGCGAATCCACGTAACTGGCGCCGAACTCTTCATCCCGCTTGTTCCGGTTGAAGTACAGCACCTTCATGCTGAATCCGGCGGCACGTTTAGCCATTTCGGATCCGATTTTACCCATACCAACAATTCCAATAGTCTTATGGTGAATGTCAGTGGCAAGGTAGCCAAGCGGGTCGAAATCACCCCATTCGCCTCGCTTGACCATCGCCGAAAGATCGTTGGTCCGGCGGGCCATTGACGCAAGCAGTGCGAATGCCTCGTCAGCTGTGCTCTCAGATAGAATGCCTGGAGTGTTGCAAACCGCAATGCCACGCTCGTTGGCAGCTTTAATGTCTATATTGTCGTAGCCAACACCGAACTCGGCGATCACCTTGAGGTTTGGTGCGGCATCCATCACTTCAGCATTTACTTGATTCGTCATGTGGGCATAGAGACCATGTACATCGGCAACAGCTTTGATCAGATCCTCTTGCGACGGCGAATCAGAGTCTTCCCAAATAACGACATCAGCGCCGCTAGCTCGCAACGCGTCGGCTGCAACTGAAAATGTTCGTCGAGTTACGAGGATTTTTGGCATTTGTTCTCTTTGACGATGCTAGGGAAGGAGAGAGTCGAACCCGCACGTTGATAAAGGCACACGTTCCTAAGTCCTGTCCGCAACGTTTTATTTGGTACCCGACTGTACGGTTTCCTGTTCAGCACGGTTGCAGAGTGCACCGGACAGTACCCTGAATACTATCTCGGTTATTGTCATAGTGGTGCCGCCGTCAAAGCTAAAGATATGAAGGGCGTTACACCCCTGCACTATGCAGGCTGGAATAACGCTATCGACGTTGCATGCCTGCTTATTGAGCATGGTGCAAATACATACCAGAAAGAACTGAGATTTCTACATGTGAGGATTTACTAACTCGATTTAGACAACAATAGTGGTTATTGCCGGTGATTCATAAAATGTACGAAACCACCTAAACCTTGCGAAACATCTCTCACGTAACTGGTCGACGAGTATAGGAAAATCAAAATTCAGGTTCGAGACTACTTGATTGGATTTAGAGTGTCAAGAGTAATTATTACTGGGATTTTAGTCTTTTTCCGAAGTGATCATTGGTGAATTTCAGAGGTTTGTTTTTTGTTGTGGTTCTTGGTTCGATTTAAGTCAGGAATAGGTAGGAATCACCATATTTTGGACACACTTATCCTGCTGAATTTTTTTAAATTCTAGTTTGGAATTCAACCATTGTTGAAGAAAACTCTGTTGCCAGTTGATAGGAGACTTATGTAACTTCACCAGGCAGGAACGATAACGTTCGGATAGTTTCCTGTCGTATATGCTTAAGAATTTTTCTCACTTACTGATAGTCGGTGATGAAAGCTATGATTCTCATCTCAGCTTTGCAAACCAGACATTGCAGAAGATCGGTCTAAAAAATCTTCTTAATCAACCTGGCCCATGAAGAACTGACCTTTCGGTTTATCGTGGCTCATTTCCACCATTCCTTGACCTGTCCAAGTTCTGATTCTATTTCCTCTTTTTTTACTCCTTTCCTATTCGACAGGACATTTGCGAGGTTTTATGACGCAACCTGAATGGAACTCTCTGCAGCTTCTTCTGCATCGTGGATGGGTTCCATAATTTCCTAACTCATTTCAGTGTAGTCACGGGTGTTTAGGGGTTCCTCCATTACAAGATAGTCATTCACTGCATTGGACACGGATACGTAGTCTCACTGAATTGAGAGTGTTGGAAATGGGAATTATGAGCGGCCTTCCGCAATATTAATGTTCAAATCCCGATGCAAAAATTTTAAAGTCCTTCTTTGTCAATTGCTTGCATTGCTCCTCTCATATAGCCCAAAGCAAACGCCATTCCTGCATGCCATGAAGATTCACAGCTCATTTCAGGACTATGATCTGGGACCAATATCCCTTCATAGTGATTTTTTTTCAGAATTTTGAGTACCCTAATCATATCAATGTCTCCCTCATCCACAAAAACTTCCTGGTATTTAGGGACTTTTCCTTTCACATTTCGAAAATGAATGTAGCAAATCTTCTTTTGTTTTGTGTAGTTGTCGAGTGATTCATAGATATTACCTTCACTCATCTCCTGGATAGTTCCCATGCAAAATTCTAGTCCATTAGCTGGACTCGGTACAAAATCAAGTAAATTCTGGTATTTGTAAGGCTGGTTGACTAGCCTAGCTGTTCCTCGAAGTGAATCCATTGGAGGATCATCAGGATGAGCTGCCATTCGCACTCCATTTTCTTCAGCGACTGGAATGATTTCTTTTAGAAAATTTTCAAGTCTTTGCCACAATTCAAGATTCGAAACAGGAGAAACCGTTCCTTGTGGGGCCTCAGGGTCGTATACCATATTCCATACCATCCCTTTAGGAATTGGTCGCTGATGATCAATATCATTTTCATCAAATTTGACTGAAACTGCTCCTCCCCGCCCTACCGGTCCTTTGGTCCATCCCCAGACTCCAGCAATGCTGAAATTGTATCCAATGATCGGAATGCCAGCTTTACCCACATTCCTGATTATTGTTTTCAGGTCTTCCATCTGTTCTTTTTTCCTGGGGCCATCCAGCAGAACATCCGACCAATGGGCAGGATCGAAATTTTCAATGGCTTCCCAAATCAATCCATGTTCGTTCAGAGATTTTTTGATTTCAATCAATTCCTCATAAGTCCAAAGTTTACCCTGATTGGTGGTGGTTCCCCAGCCTTCCAGTTCGGAGCCTCTTGAGATCTTAGGATTTTTCCCTTTAAAATAGTCGACTAAATGGACAACAACATGGGTTGCCCCGGCTTGTCTTGTGAATTTGAAATTGTCTTCATTCAATGAATCTCTATACAATCCTAACCCTAATTTCATATTGGACTTTATTTTATTTTTTTAGGTAGGTCAGTTCTAATACCTTAATGCTTGTTACGTTTTGAGATGATCATTCCGTCGCTGCAGTGAAATGACTGTTTTGCTCGCTGAAAGCTTTGGTTTCAAAAGATTCAGAATCCAATGGAAGCTCCCCCATCGACCGGAAGACAAACACCGGTGACAAATTTTGCAGCAGGAGAGACAAGATAGGCTGCAGTCCAGCCAATGTCCTCAACCTCTCCGAATATTCCCATCGGAGTCCTTCCCAAGATTTTTTCTACTCTTTTAGGGTCAGATTTTGTGGCTTTCCTCATCATTGTGGTATCAATGAATCCGGGAGCAATCGCATTTACGCGGATTCCTTGAGGTGACCATTCGGTGGCAAGTGATCGCACCATGCCAAGATAAGCTGATTTTGCAGCGGAGTATGCTGTGACACTTGGAATCCCAATTAAAGAAGTCATTGAAGCAATGAAGAGGATATTTCCCTTCGAGGACACCAACATCTGTTTTGCAACCTGTCGACTTAAAGAGAATGATCCTAAGACGTTCACATTCAAAACCTGGAGAAATTCTTCTTCCGTAACATCAATCGCAGCTTTTTTTTGGTGCATTCCTGCATTATTCACAAGAATACTGATGTGGCCGTGCTGTTGAGTTACCGAATCAATCAGTGATTCCGATTTTTCAAATTTAGTCACATCATATATCCTATAGTCAGCCATATGACCCAATTCCTTAACTGCCTTCTGCAATGGCTCTTCGCGACGGCCAACGATAATTACTTTTGCACCAAAGTTAACAAAAGCCTTCGCAATGCCAAAGCCAATTCCAGTACCACCACCAGTAATCAATGCTATTTCATTGTCAAGTTTAAATGGGTTTCGAAATTCTTGTTGCATTTAATTTTCCTGATTATTTAGTAAGAACAATTGAACACTGTTTTCTTTGCTCTGTTAAAACTTACGATACTTTAGATAGGCTTCTTCAGGATCAACACCTTTTAGAATAGCTAATCTTACAGTATTCTCTGTTGTGACCATTTCTTCAGCGGTGGAAATAACTTTATCAATTAATCCGTGAGGAATAATGACTGTTGAATCCCGGTCAGCCATAACGTAGTCTCCATTTTGAATGGTTACATCCCCGATCCTAATATCAATTTCGAATGCATCCGGAATCCATTTTCCCACGATATCAACCGATGTGAAAAATTTACAGAATACCGGAAATACTAGTTTTTCTATGAATGAAGAATCACGACATCCACCATCCACAATGTAGCCACGGACACCTCTAGACTTCAATGTTTCTGCAGAGAGTTCCCCCATTAGCGCAATTTCATTGTTGTTTGGCTGACAAATCACAACACTGTCTGGTGGAACCTTTGATAATAACCTGACCCACGCTAACAAGGTTTCTTCTTCTCCGAGACTATAGTCTATATGGCCTCTGACCGTATAAACTGATCCGGCCACTTTTGTGTTTATGTCGAGTGGTCTAATTTCATGAGGCAATACACACTGAGCATGACCCAGTCTGGTCAAAGCATCATAGATAACACAACTGTATGTTTTTTCCAAGCGGTCAGCATAGTCAGACATATTGTTCCTTTTTTCTGTTGGATTGAGTAATTATTTATATTATTCCTTTATTCCACTGGTAGTAATGCCTTGCAAAATATTTTTGCGCAAGATTGCAAAGACAACCAACATTGGGATGACAGTTACTACAGCACCTGCTGAAATAGCACCATATTCGATGTAGAACTGCCTCTGATAAACAGCAAGTCCGAGTTCTGTTGTGTACATATCCTTGGTCGTGACTACTAGTAGAGGCCAGATAAAATTACCCCATGCTTCAGAGAAAGAGAAAATCCCCAGGGCCATCAGAGAAGATTTGCTTAATGAAAGTACAATTCTCAAATATATCCAGAGTTCGTTTGCACCGTCAATTCTGGCTGCATCGAGGAGACTATCTGGAATCGACATAATATTCTGTCGCATAAAAAAAACTCCAAATGTCATTATTGTCATCGGAAAAATCATGGCAAAGTAAGTATTCATCATCCCCGTTTTATAGACCATGATGAAAAGTGGGATCATGTAGACCTGAATGGGGATGGTCGATGTTGCCAGAATAACTGCAAATAGAAATGTTCTAAAGGGAAATCTATATTTCGCAAATATGAAGCCGGACAGACTCGACGTCAGCAGCACAAAAACCATTGATCCGATTGAGATGATAAAAGAATTGAGAATGTAACGGAAAAAATTTTCCTTTACGAAAATACTTATATAATTATCGATAGTGAGTTCTTTTGGAAAAAAATGAGGGGGCCAGGAACTAATTTCACTGGGTGTCTTGAGAGATGTCATAAACACCCAAAAAAATGGTATCAAAACTATGATCGCAAATGAAGGCACAATTATATATGCTAATATCCTTATCCATCTTTCTTTTAACATTCTTTTCTTCTTATTTTCGTTCTCTAAACAAAGTGAACTGTAATGTGACCATGGACATCACCAAAACAAGTAACACAACTGACTCTGCTCCTGCATAGCCCATCTTGTAGTATTCGAATCCGTTCCGGTAAATTTCAGATACTACCACTTTAAGATCATAGGCAGGAGCACCTTGAGCAGACGCCGTCAGTACATACACTGGGGCAAAGACGTTAAAAAACTGGATAGTGCTCATGACAGTTGCAAAGAGAATAATCGGCCGCAGCAAGGGCAGTATAATATAACGCAAACGCTGCAGTGCTGAAGCACCGTCAATTTCAGCGGCTTCCAGGTAGGAGATTGGGATGTTTTTGAGACCAACTGTAAATACAATGATGTAGTAACCAATCATCTTCCAGGAAGCCACCATGACGATTGCGTAAAGGATTAAGTCAGGTTCCTGAAGCCAACCCTGTTTGGCGATGCCAAATAAAGAAAGAAAATAGTTTATCAGTCCAAAAGTTGGATCGTAAAGCCATTTCCAGATCACTGAAGCAGGAACCCAGGAGGTGATGACAGGAATATAGAAGAGTGTTTCAAAAAATGGAGATACATGTTCGATACTGCGCAGCAGAATAGCAATGGTAAGAGCAACTATCAAAGTACACAGTACTGCCATAAATGCAAATTGAATTGTATTACTTAGTGCAATATGAAAGTTTTCATCTCGAAGCAGACGTTCATAGTTTTTAAGTCCAATGAAAGGAGTATGTTTCTTGATTATATGGTAACGGTAAAATGATAAACGTATTGTCTCAAAAATAGGAAAAATTCGGATGATGATAAACAAAAGGTAGACCGATCCTAGTCCTGATAAAATCCATATTCCATGACGGTGATTAAATTTTTGATAAAGTGATCTCAGCTTTTTGGATGAAAACGTAGCAATAACTTTGGAATACATGAATTTTTTGAATGGTTAAGCTTCCTCTTGGGAATTATAAGAGGAATTCGGGAAGATTATTTCTTCCCGAAAGACATAAAATTTATTCAGATAGGATACCACTATCATCTAGGATTTCTTCAGCTGTCTTCTGCAATTTAAGAATAACACTTTTTACCCCTTCCTTGTTATTAACAAGGGAGGAATCACGATAAGCATCCTGAAGGACTTCACCGAATCTAGTTGTAACTTCTTTATAAGCAGTATTTGGTGCTTCAATATACTGACTGTAACCTGCAACATCTTCCATCACAGCCTTGTAAAGCGGGTTTTCCTTGAGAAACGCAGAAAAGTCTCGATCTAGACGCAAGGGACTGTAGCCTGATTCTTTCAGAAGCAGTGCCAAAGCTTTTTGCTCCTGAAGCATTCTGATAAATTCCCACACCTTTTCTTTTGATTTAGACATGCTACTAACTGAGAGTACCTCAATGTAGTTGAATGCTCCACGAATTTTTCCCTTGGGCATAAGTGCGGTACCGAATTTTATTTTAGGACCATTTTTCTTAATAAAGGCAATCGCCCATGTTTCACGTAAAAGCATCGCCGCAGTACCTGAAGCAAACCCTTGTGCATCATGTTTTAATTTCCAGTCATCTACTTTGCGTTCCCCATGAAGATGATTGATCCTGTCCAATAATGCTTGAACAGCAATATCCATGTTTTCCTTAAGTGTTACTCGGATAGTACCAACTTTTTTACCAGGCTCCAACATCTGCATCCCAGCCATTTGGTAATAGAGATAGCCAAATTTTTGGGTTCCTCCTGAAGGACCAGTCAAACGCATAGTCATCCCGGCTCTTTCTATATCGCCGTTTGCATCTTTTTTGGTTAGTTTTTCTGCATACTCCCAAAATTCTTCAATGGTATCCGGTGGACTAGTCAGACCAGCTTCCTTAAAATGATCCAGATTATAGAAAATTGCACTACGACCAGTCCAGTAAGGGACACCATAAACCTTTCCCTCCCTTGCTATAATATTGGTGTAAGTAGGGTTCATTTTTGCTGGGTCGTTCACAATGGCAGTTAAATCTTTTGGCATAGGCTCCAATAAACCTTCATCCAAGTATTTGGGAATAATAAAATCATGGAGAGTTAAAAGATCGGGACCAGCTCCTGTTGGCATACTGCTTGCCAGTTTTGATTCAAAATCTCGAAGTGAAAAAGTTAGAATATTAACTTCGTAGTTAGGATATTTCTTTTCAAATTTATCTTTGACCATTTCGAATGGAGCCAGAGTCTCCCCATAGCCAAGCCAAATAGAAATCTTTTCCTTTGCCGCTGCTTGACTTATAAGTAGCATAAATATTATCATGGGAAATAATGCAGATACCGTGAGCTGCCTAATAGTATTGCTAAATTTAATCATATTTACCTTTTGAATGAAATTATATTTTAGGCAAGGGTTAACCCTTACAGATTGATTTAAATCATTTAACTAAAAAATCATTTATTTGCATCATTAAATTAAAAAATCATAATTACCTCCTTAGCATATAATATTGATGAACATTGCTCTAGATAGTCATATATATTTTAAGATATATCTGTCAATAGCCGTAAAAGGCAATATAAATTCACCAAACCGTCATCCAAGAACCACTTTTCGTTTACGTTTCGGCTTTGCATATCAATAGTGATATATATTTAAAAAATACTATAAACATTATTAAATAAAATTAATACATATATAATATATCTGTCAACATTAATTTTAATATGAATGAAATTAAATGGCTTTAAATTCTGTTTTGAATCGGCTCCGTAAATTACGTATAATTCCTGTAGTACGTACAAGTACACCAGAAATAGCTGAAACTGCCATTGCGTGGTTGACTGATGTGGGCTTTAGAACTTTTGAAATCACTCTGACGATTCCAGACGCATTTGAGTTAATCACTTTATACGCCTCGCGGAAAGATCTTTTGATTGGCGCAGGAACAGTTACCTCTGCAAAACAGGCTGAGCGTTGTCTTGATTCCGGAGCTAAATTTCTGGTTTCGCCTTGTATTGTAACAGAATTGCCAAGAATTTCTCATCAAAAAGACGTGCCGTGTTTTTTGGGAGCAATGACTCCAACTGAAGTCCGGAGTGCTGTTATTGCAGGTGCTGACGCAGTTAAAATATTCCCCATCAACCTTTTGGGCGGAGCATCTTATTTGAAAGCACTCTCGTCAATTTTTCCGCAAGTTCAGCTAATTCCTACAGGTGGTGTAAAACCAGATGACATTTCTCAATATCTTGAATATGGAGCTATGTGTGTCGGTCTTGGAGGGGAGTTGGTGAATGAAGGACTGATTCTGGACGGTCAGCGAGAAACAATAATTCAGCTTGGAAAGCAGGTTTTGCAGCAAACCGCTGCAATTTCATGTCAGGAAATCGCATGAAATTGGATGTACTATGTTTAGGCGAAGCTCTAATAGAATTCAATCAAATTCCTGATGACACTAATAATACTTATCGCTCAGGGTTTGGTGGAGACACCTCCAACACCGCTGTCGCAGTTGCCCGTCAGGAATCTTCTTCAGGTTTTTTGAGCAAAGTAGGCAATGACCCTTTTGGTATAAAATTATTGGAATTGTGGAAACGAGAAGGTGTGGATTGCACATATGTCTTGCAGCATCCGGAGTTTCCAACAGGCATTTACTTTGTTACACATGACGAAAATGGCCATCACTTCAGCTATTACAGAAAAGGATCAGCTGCTAGTCAAATGACTCCGGAAGATGTAACGGCTGATGTTGTTTCACAATCGAAAGTTCTGCATTTGTCTGCTATCACTCAGGCAATTAGTGCTTCGTCTCGCGAAACAGCTTTTGCAGCCATTCATCAAGCCCGTAAAAGTGGAGTAAAAATTTCGTATGATACTAATTTACGGCTGAAACTTTGGCCTTTAAATCAAGCAAGAGATGTGATTAACCAAGTTGTACCAATGTGTGATGTACTTCTGCCCAGTTTAGATGATGTAACATCTTTAACAGGACTCCAGGAACCAAAAAAGATTATTGATTATTATTTAAAACTCGGAGCTAAATTAGTTGTTTTAAAGCAGGGTGAGCAAGGGGTTCTTGTTGCCGACGGACATAATGAGTCCTGTATTTCCGGACATGCCGTGAAGACAATTGACGCGACAGGTGCTGGAGACACCTTTGATGGAGCGTTCTTGTCGGAATGGATACGTAGTAACGCCCCTTTCAAAGCCGCTGAATACGCAAATGCTGCTGCTGCACTTTCTACCACAAGATACGGGGCGGTAAATTCAATCCCGAACCGTACCGAAGTTGAGTTGTTTTTAGGTCTCTGAATTTAATCACTTATAAACTTAACCGCTTATGACTGTGAAATCCTATTTATATTCATATTTCCCCATGTACCGTTGTAATTCGTCTACTAGTTTTAACCATCGGTCAAAACCTTTATTTATTTTAAAAGTTGTCAAGAATTTTATTTTTGTCTCCACATATTAAATTAGGAATAGTTAACTGCCAAAATATAAATGCCAACGAATTATAATTTACACCAATAAAAATACTAACAAAAAACGTAGGAAATGAAAGAATTGTATAGGACTTGTTAGGAAATCTAATTTGAAATTGATTCTAGTCGTCACTTAATTTTTAAAATGATTATCGGTAAAACTGAAAAATTTACTCTGGCATTATCGTACATATAAAAACGGGGTTTTATCTAACTCATTAAGAAAGGCCATCCTACCTCCCTGCCATACCCCAAAAGGTCCAAACATTTTGATTATGGGCTGCAACGTAAATTCGCTGTAAAACGAATCTTTACTTTATTCTTTACAAATATGGTTGCAGAGGGTATCTGACTGTGAAAAATTAGTGGGGGGTTACTATCAGGAGATGGTGAGGTTGGGTTTAGTCCAAAAATACAATATAAGAGTACACAGATTGTATGTTCGCGCACTACGCGCGCGCGAGGCAAATAATCAGGTGTCCATATAGGTGTCTATAAGAAACTACATTTAGCACATATCAGCAAAATACTTGTTAAAAGCGGAGAATATTCCTACCAAAACCAGCTTCTAAACTAGTTCTTGATTATCTTTCTTTGTGGCAATATTGTTACTATTTTGTTACTAATGATTAATTATACACAATTATATCAATATATTATT
>Ga0209501_10004384_pt1 | contig 13555 bp, 14 predicted proteins | sample ArcticOcean_MG_C_4_FD_187434 | JGI IMG/M metagenome (GOLD analysis project Ga0209501, IMG submission 187434) | Marine microbial communities from western Arctic Ocean - ArcticOcean_MG_CB4_134 (SPAdes) (version 2) | ecosystem: Environmental > Aquatic > Marine > Oceanic | place: Arctic Ocean...
AATCGTACTTTAAGACGGCCCCCGGACGCCCAGTTACTCGGATACGCGGTAGTGAGCATTTCTGACACCATCGCAAGGGTAAGCATACCGTGGGCTATACGCTTGCCGAACGGCGTTTTGGCCGCGTATTCCGCATCCAGATGGATGGGATTGTGGTCTCCTGCGGCGTCCGCGTAGGCCTCAACCTGCGCCTGCGTCACCGTCCGGTCGATGGAATCCAGCATATCGCCGGGCTGGATCGTCATGTTGCATTCACCAGTATCAGGCTTCTCGCGCTCGCGACCTGTTCCCCGGAATCGTCAACAAACAGCATCTCCACCGTGGCGAAACGGCTTCCTCTGCGCTCGGAGTTCGACTTTAAAGTTGCCCGTATCTCGAGAGTTTCTCCCGGGGTCACGGGCCGATCGAACGAAACCTCTTGCGATGCGTGGACCACCTCAACGGTGCCGTCCGCTAGATCGAGGTGTTTGATGAAGCGCGACAACCCGGCTGCTACGACCGCCATGGACGGGACGCGCTCCGATGGTTGCGCCGATGTGTCTCCCACCGCCGCCGCATATGCAGCGGCCTCGGTCTCGCTGATGACAAGAGACTCGGGAGGGAACTCGTGTCCGTCCGGTAGATCTTGAAGTGGCATGTGCTCTTACGTACAGGTAGTGAATCGAATATCGAATCCAGGGTGAATTCTAGAAATGCCCCCGCCAAGTCGCAATGTGCCTCTTCAAGCCAACCCCATTTGGCGCAACGTACCAGACGCCTACGCTTCCGATGTCCCCCGCGTTCCCTGCATATCTCTGGCTTCTGCAATCAGGCGGGTCGCCAGTTGGAACGACAACTCGTTGCGATAGTCGAGCGCCGAGAGCGCTAGGACTCTGAACACCACCCCGGACGAGACGCGTGCATCGACGCTCTCCCCAAGTTTCGGCACCCGCACCCTTAACGCTTCGCCCATCGCCGCCGCCGCCGAGAGACCGCTGCGGTTGACGAACACGCGCGTCATGACGCGACCGTCGTAGTAAAGCGACAACCCTGATTTGGTCTGAGTCAGCGTCAACCGCATGTGGGCGCGGGGCTGTTCCAGAACCTTGTAGGCGTGCTCAAGCGCCTTTGAACGTGAGATAGCCACTGGTATTAAATTCACAACCCTGAGTCTGTTGCGACCGTTGAAGTTCTAGAAATTGGACCGGAAGTATAATCCGGGTGCCGGTGTTGGAACCAACAAACTGGAGATTTCCTTGGAAAAGAATGGAGAACAGAGCGGGAACCAGAGCGGCGATCTGATGGGAGACCTCACTGGACGCGTAGCAATCGTGACCGGCGGAGCGACGGGCATAGGGCGCGCCATCGGGATAAAGATGGCCGAGGTAGGCGCGGACATAGTCGTCTCAGACATCGACGCCGACGCCTGTCAGCGCACAGCGACCGAGATCGCAGCGATAGGCGTTCGCTCGGTCGGGATCCCTGCGAACGTTACAGACCCTGAAGCCGTGAGCCGAATGGTGTCGGAAACGATCAGCCAGTTTGGCAAGATCGACGTACTGGTCAATAACGCCGGGGTGGCCGGCGCCCCCGGATGGTTTGAGCACGACACGTCACGGGAAGAAGACTGGACCTTCACCTTTGGCGTGAACGTGAAGGGGATGGCGATCATGACGGAAGCCGTGATCCCGCACATGAAATCGGCGGGATTCGGCAAGATCGTTAACCTGGCGTCCATTGCAGGACGACAGGGCCGTCCATCGCTTCCGCACTACTCCGCCACGAAGGCGGCCGTCATCAACTACACGCAGTCGCTCGCCAACGAACTTGGGCGGGACAATATCAACGTAAACGCCGTGTGCCCGGGCCTCCTCTGGACGCCGATGTGGGAGCAGGTGGGCGCGAGGTACGTGCTCGCAAATCCGGAGTACGAGGGCCTGACGGCTCGACAGGTGTTTGATCGCACCGTGCAGGACATCATGCCGCTCGGCAGGGAACAGACGCCCGGGGATATCGGGGACGCCATTGTTTTCCTCGTATCGGAGGACGCCCGGAACATTACCGGCCAGTCACTCAATGTAGACGGCGGAGCGTACCTAAACTAGACCCACAGGGTCCTTATTTGACCGGCGGAATTGGGAGGCATTCGTGCCAGAACTTGATGAGCGAATCGCAGTTGTAACGGGCGCAGGGAGCGGTATCGGGCGAGGTATTGCGCTTGTGCTGGCGCAGCGTGGCGCCGACATCGTGGTCTCGGATATCGATCTTGCCGCGGCGGAGGATGTGGCGGATGAGGTCCGATCGTCTGGCAGAAACGCGCTTGCCGTACAGGCCGATGTCATCGACCGAGAATCAACGGAAGCATTGGCCTCAACCGCGATAACGGAGCTTGGCCACATCGATATCCTCGTCAACAACGCAGGGGTCGGAGGCGCGCCCGGTTGGTGGCAGCGCAGCAGCCCGAGTCCCGAGGACTGGGAGGCGACCTACGACGTCAACGTGATCGGAATCGTCAACACAACGTCCAGTTTTCAGGACCACCTGTCGGAGCGCCGTTCCGGACGGATCATAAACATCGCTTCGGGAGCGGGTAGGCGCGGGACCGGTGGATTCGCCCACTACTCGGCCTCAAAGGCCGCTGCGATCAACGTCAGTCAGGGCTTTGCGCTCAAGCTGGCGGAGTTCAACATCAACGTGAACTGCATATGCCCGGGACTGTTGTGGACTCCGCTGTGGGAGAAGATCGCAGAGCGTGATCGGATCAAATCCGGGGAGACCGTACTAACCGGCCGACAGGTGTTCGAACAACGACTGGAAGCATCAACACCCCTCGGCAGGGAACAGACGCCCGAGGACGTCGGCAAACTCGCCGCATTCCTGGCCTCAGACAGATCCAAAAACATTACCGGCCAGAGCATCAACCTCAACGGAGGATCGTACATGAACTAGGTGCGATTTCTTGATCGCACTTGGTCCCACAAACATGTAGGGGCGGGGCAAACCCCGCCCCTACGGCATTATTCCGGATCGGTTGCGCTCATCCTGTCATTCTGAGCCCGAGGCGAAGAATCTCCCGAGTTTCCGTGTGTCTGGGTATCTGTTTGGAATCACCGCGCTCAAGTCCCCGTTGATAACGAGATCGCGTCATGCCCGGATAAATAGCCTCGAAGCGTGGGAATGGGCGTTCATTTGTGGACAGCCCGGGAGATTCCTCGCGTGCGAGCTTCGGACTGACAGTTCGGTCGTTGTGCCCGGTTCCTGGGGTTCTTGATCGCCGCCGTAGGGGTGATCAATCCACCTACGAGCCAGACCTACGGCAACGCCGCCGCCGGTAACGGGCTCATTTCCAGGACTTCCCGAAGTTCCAGCCCGAGCTTATCGCGCGTCATAGGCCCGGCGTATTTTTTGACGACCCGGCCCTCGCGGTCCACGAAGAACTTCTCGGGAATTCCAACGACGCCCCATTCCACGGCAACCCTGCCGTTTGAGTCGGACACTATCGGGTACTGGAGATCGAAGGCGTCCCTGAACTTGCGAGTCTCGCTTTCGACATCCCATATCGCGATGCCTACAAACTCGACCCCGAGGTCGCGAAAGTCCTCGTACGCAGCTTCCAACGCCGGGCTTTCCTGTCGGCAGGGCGGGCACCACGAGGACCAGAAATCAACGAGGACGACCTTCCCAAGGTAGTCGGATAAACGCACCATGCCGTCGCCGTCGATGGACGGGAGCTCGAAGCTGGCTCCTTCTTGAGCGGATACGCTTCGCTCGCCGAGCGTCTGATTGACTGCCAATCCGCCGGGATTGCCTTCGTTCTGAATGACCGCCCAGATAAGCAATAATCCGATCAGCGTTGTTGGTACCAGGACGGCAAAGCCGATGATTTTGCGTTGTGTCATTCAGGTGTTGGGATAAGTTCGGAACTGGTGGGTGGGTCGTGCTGCAATTCTACGACCTCATATACGCTCCAAACGCCCTTAGCGCCTTCGATTAGAGCGTCATACTAACGCCCCTTTCCGGGCGCGGATCCGTACTTACGCGGGAGAGGAATCGTCCTTCTCGGCAGGCTCATCTCGATCTTCTGCCGGAGGCGCTTCGGTGTCCATCCCGGCAAGAGCGCGTGCGGTTAGTGCGTCTCGGATTGCCTCGTGTTCATTGGCATCGATCTCGCCCTTATCAAGCCGCTCATCCACCTCCACAATCTGTTGCAGGATCTTCATCCGCTCGGATGGTGAAACCGCCAGCATCAGGCCACGGCGACGACTTAACGTAAGCACGTAAATGACCAGACCGGCCATCACGATAGCGATCACGACCGGGAGTCCAAATACGACGGTGTTGCCGCCCGGGATAGACTCGTTCATGCGTTTGAACAACCCCGGTTGAGGCAGATCAACGATCGTAAAGTTCATCTTGAAGCCCGGCTCGTAGCCGGTACCCGAAAATTCTTTGTAGACCGTTTCGCCGAGCTCGGTCGTCTTGGTGGGTTCCAGACCCTCCGCCACTACATTGCCAAACTCCGGCGGGATCAGCACGCGCAGTTCGTCAACTCCAAACGCAAGCGTTCTGGTGAACTCAAGTTTGGTGCCGGAATAGTTGACGGCGTAGCTGTACAAGATTTCGTGTTCGCCCGGAGGGATCGGGTTCGTCATGGCGAATCCGGTGTCGATCTCGAGCAACTGGCCCTGCGGCAGGACACTATCAACCGCCAGCTCTTCATATCCCCTGGGGAGGCTGAACCTGAGCATGTCCAGGCCGGTGAAATTTGGGTTTGAAGGGTCTGGTACAAACGTGCGATCGCCGTCGTTCCGGAGCGTCACCAGGTCCAGGACGCCCATAAGCCGGTTTGATCCGACCACCGTAGGGATGATCGTCGCATGTGCGCTGACCCTGATATTTTCCAGGGAGTCTGTCGTCTCATAAATAACGATCGGTAGATTTTGCGGAGCGATCTCGTCAACCAGGAAGATCTGATCCATGACCCCGTTGTACTCCCATGCGAGCCGGTACTGAATGTCCTCGTCCTGCATCAGATTCGTAAACTCGAACAATCGATCGTCCTGGCTAACGGTCGTGATCTGCTGATCAACGAATCCGCCGTCCCTGAGTCCCAGAAGCGAGATCTGAAAGTCTTCCGGAATATCGGCTCCGGCGGTGCCGTTGCTAACCGCTCCTGCTACGCGATCCGGGGTAGGGCGTTGTGCGAGAACGTTGTTGCTGTCCGCGGACGTGAAAAGGGAGATGACGGCAAATAACGCAGCGAAAGCCAGGACCTTCATGTAGGGCCTGTGCCTTTTTGAAGCTATCAATTGGGCAGATCTCACTTGTTCCTCAACTCTGTCTTTCAGGCGTCGTCTGACTCCGACTCTCCGCCGGTTCCAGAATCTCGTCGGGAGCCGGCCTGTCTGAGCGCTGCGATCTCTTCCTCGAGCGATTCCAGGGTCAAATACGCCGGAGCGTCTTGAGGTTCATCTTCATATCCCAGTTGGTCCAGCTGTCTGATCGTTTCAGCGGCCCCTATTCTCAGTTCAAGGAGCTGGTGCTGATAATCCTCATCCGTGACCGTGTTTGCCGCATGGTCAGCCTGCAACTGACCGACCTGATCGTAAAGATCGGACCTTAATCTTGTCAGCCGTTCAACCTCGCCGGTGTATCGCGCGGATAGCACCGCGCCCGAACCACGTATGAACGGGATGGCGATTACGATCAGCGATATAACGGCCACGATGGCCCCAATGGCTATCGGCATGCCACTTTGTTTCGAAACAAGATTCACACACCTACGGATCTGGCGGGCCGAGGCGTGGACGGGATTCGTGTACGTGTTGGCACAGTGCGACGCTCCTGTAGAGGGGCCGGCCACAGGGCGATCATCGTCCCGATGATGAATATCGGGCCAGACACCCACAGCCACCACGCCGCCGGGTTGATGCTGATGCGCAGCACCACGCGGCCATCTTCAAGGAATTCGCTCGGGACTATGTACAGGTCTTCCAACCCCGGGTCCAGATAGGACGGCAACCCCGGGATGTCTACGAGAGGTACGTTGTGGACGGAGGCGCGAACGGAAGCCATGTTGAACACCGGGTAGAAGGCGCGCCACGGCGCGAGGCTGGCGATCTGTTTGTCGTCTTTGTATACGTTGACGTTCGCCCATTCTGAAATACGGTCTTCGCGCAGTTCGTTCTCCGTGCTCACGTATTCGACCCGATATTCGTCAAGGGTGAAGCTTTCACCCGGAGCGAGCGCTACATCGGCTCTCTGTTGAAAGAAGTTCGTGCCGATTATCCCGATGCCGAGGGCGATTATCGCGATGTGCACGATGTAACCGCCGTGTCGAGGACGGTTCCCACTCACCATGCGCCACCATCCGGTCGCAAAGTTAAGACCGGCCCTGCGTTGCGCCATCGTGCCGCGGTACCACTCCTCAAGCACCGCAGACATAACCATGGCGAGTGCTCCAAACCCGACAATCGCCCACAACTCGTGCACGCCGGATATCCAGAGCAGCACCATCGTCGAGAGGCTGATGCCGATAGGGATGCTGAGCCAGCGCTGCGCGCTTGTCGCGGTGGTGCGCCGCCACGGAAACAGAGGCCCGATGCCCATCAGGATGACGATGGCGAGCAATATCGGTCCGTTGATCTGGTTGTACCAGGGGGCTGAAACCGTAACCGTCTCGTTGTTCGCAAACTCAGAGAACAGCGGGAACAGCACGCCCCACAGGGTCACGAACGTCACCCCTAGGAACAGGAAGTTGTTGACAAGAAAACTGGCTTCACGGGACAGGAACGACTCAAGCGGCCGGTCACTTTTGAGCATCGGGTAGCGCCACAGGAATATGACGAGCGCAAATAACAGGCTGAACAACATGAAGCCCAAGAATACGCTTCCGATAGTAGAAGCCCCGAACGAGTGTACGGATACAACAGGCCCGCCGCGGTTGATGAACAGTCCAAACTGTGCCAGCACAAACGCCATCGAGAGCAGGGCGATGTTCCACATCCGGAACATGCCGCGGCGCTTCTGGACCATCACCGAGTGGATGAACGCGGTGAGCACCAGCCAGGGCATGATGGCCACGTTCTCGATCGGGTCCCAGCTCCAGTAGCCGCCCCAGCCGAGGATTGTGTAAGCCCACCATGCGCCAATGAGTAGGCCTGCGCTGAGAGTCGCCCAGATGGCGATTGCGCTGACCCGGGCGGCGTCCAGCCATTGGTCACGAGTCTGCCCGGCGATCATCGCCCCGCCGACGAACGCGAACGGGATAGCGACGCCCACAAGGCCCGCCATCTGGAGCGGTGGATGTATGAACATGCCCGGGTGTCGTAGAAGGGGGTTAATGCCTATGGCACGACCGTCATCGAAAAGGGCGGGGGCGAACGGGTCGGCAAGCGTAATCAGAACGGTGAGGAAGAAAATGCTGATCCCCATCAGGATCGCGATTATGTACGGGCGTGACGGCTCAAGACGCCGGGGAGTTACGTAGATGGCGACCATGGACATCACGGTGAAGATGGCGGTGATGTAGAGGAGAGAGCCTTCGTTACCGGCGTACATGGCTACCCATGTGAACGACTGACTCTGCACCAGATCGCTATGACCTCGTACGTACTCGATCGAGAAGTCATGTGTGACGAAGGCGTACACCAGCGCGCCGACCGCGACGGCCAGTGCAAGTCCAGCCATGTAGGCGCTCCGACGCGCGCTCATAACGAGGTCGCCCGAGACAAGCTTTACGCCGGCTACCGAGCCAACTCCCGCGTAGACCGCCAGCGCCAACGCAAGCAGCAGAGACATCGTGCCGAGATCTGCCATCTAGGCTTTAGAGCTCCTGTCGGTCTCGTCGTCCTGGTCGCTATCGGGAGAATCATCTATCGCGAGATCGCGGTCGACCTCGGCGAGATAGTCATCCAGATCGCCACCCGCGGGATCGCCCGGGATGATCCCGCCGATACCTGCGGCGACAGGATTTACGCTGCCCCGGCGCATCTGTCGCATCACGAAAAACAGCCCTACAACTCCCAGGGCGATGATGACGGGCGGGACGATCCATGTCACGAGGTTGAAGCCAGATAGCGGTGGCGCGGCCAGCACGCTTGTACCGTAACGAGCGACGAAGAAGTCTTTGATCTGACCTTCGTCTTGGCCTTCCTGAAGTTTCTCCCGAAGAATGCGCTTCATATCCTGGCTAATCTGAACAAAGGACTGGTCGAGCGTCTCGCCGGGACAGATAGGGCAGATCAACTGTTTTTCCAGGCTCTGAGCGCGCTTCTCAAATTCACGGTCCTGATCGGGCCCGATCGTGATTGCGGGTGGTCCGTCGTTAGCGGTCGTGTCGCCCGTTTGGGCGTGCGCCGACGCACCGTCGAACAATGGGAGGGTTGCCGCCAACAACAGGGCGGCTATCGAGATGGTGCGGATTATGACGGCGTAGCTCAATCTGCTTACCGTTCCCCGGCACCGTACTCTGAGGGTCTGGTTATTTCCGTGACGAGTCCCATCACTCCATGGTATCGCGAACTGCTGAATCCCGGGCCAGATGACCCGGGATTCAGATCGTTCTATTCCCGTTTTATCAGGGGACTTACTGCCCCAGACCGGTTCCGGATGTATCGATGATGTACCGCACCACGTCCCAGATCTCTGCTTCCGAAAGAAGCGGACCAAACCTTGGCATTACGAGGATCCCGTTGCTGATGATGCTGAACATCGCATCTTCATTTATGACGGTTCGTGACACCTGGAGGTCGGGCGGTCCGTTGTACGGAGATCCATTGTCCGTGGCCCACGCCGAATTTGGCGAGGTGATGTGTGCTGCGGCCGGTCCGTCGCCGAGGCCTGCCTGGCCGTGGCATGCGGAACAGTTAACCCGGAACAACTCGGCTCCAGCTCCGGCGTCGTAGGCGTGTGCCTCTCGCGCCGGGAGTATGTTCGACACTGTCTGGGCGTCGCCCTCGCCGTTGTACGCCACGGCAGACTTCACACCGCTAAGGCGTGGAATCTCCTGCGAGCGATACGCCTGCGAGTAGTGCATCTCCGTGAAGATCTCGATCGGGTACGTGCCGCTTTCCTGCACACATGCCGTCGCCAGAATGGCAAACGATGCGAGCGCGATCAGCAGACGACGGCCCGCAAAGCGGGATCGGACGTTGCGTGAGATATCTGTCGTTCTAAGACTCAAGCCGTTTTGATCTCCAGAGCGCCGGCTGTCTGTAGCACTCCGCGTGCCTCTTCCAATCGGTCGTCCTCACACTCGACGACGATACCGATGTAACCCTCGGTAATCCGTGTGTCGTATGCGCCGAGGTTCAAGTTCGGCAGACGAGATTCAAAGATGATGCCGACTACGGTCGCTATGACCGCGCCAAGCATCGTCAGTTCGTAAGCAATGATCAGCATGGCGAATATAGCCAGGATTGGCTTACCACCCGTGACCACCGGATATGCGAGCTGCGTGCCCGCCGTAAACAGGATGGCCAGAGTCAGGCCCACCATAGCCCCGAAGAATGGGAATCGGAAAAGCCTGTGCTGGGGAACGTGTTCGCCGAACGCGCCCTCCGGGTACGGCGTGCCGGTGAGCACGTCGAAGGTGCCAAGCTCAAACCCGGCGGACTTGAGTCCGTCCATGGCGTTGGCGCCTGCATCAGGGGTGTCGTACAGCCCTAGAACGCTGTTTGAAGCTGCCATCGTGCGTTACCTAATCCAATTCCCTGATTACAGCCGGCATGGTCACGCGCCCGATTTGTACATCGGTCGTGAAAACCTGGCTTTCTTTGGTCTCGAAGAGCGGTATTAACGGGAAGAACTTGGAGAACAACAGCATCAACATCAATACCCATGCGAACGACCACAACAGGAGACCCCACTCCAGGGGGCTGACCTGATACGAGTCCCACGTGAATACGAACGGCTGTTTTCTTGAAAGTCCCGGGACAATGATCAAGAAACGTTCAAGCCACATCCCGATGTTCACCAGGATGGACGTCCAGAACATCATCGCTATGTTGTTTCTGACACGTTTAAAGAACCATAACGGCACTGGTATAGCGAAAGCCGTTAAGAAGAAAATTATAAATAATAAGTTCCAGGGCCACTCGAACATTTGCATTTCACGCAATGCTCGCTCTGGCGCCTCCAGACTGTAGACACCGAAAATCAGCTCGGCGAACGTGAGGCCCAACCATGCACAGGCGACGACGATGAGCAGTCTTGCAAGCGCATCGAAGTGTTCTGGACGGATGTAGTTGTCCCAGCCCCAGAGCCAGCGCATAAGCGCCATCATCGTGACAACAGCAGACACACCGGAGTGGACAGCGCCGACGACGAAGTATGGGGCGAAGACGGTGGAGTGCCAGCCTTCAACTGCGGGCGTGACGGCGAAGTCCCACGACACGATGCTGTGGACCGACACGAAGATCGGGAGCATCAAAGCCGATAGCAGGATTCCCGCCACGGTCTGGAGTCGCCACTGCCGCGGATTACCGCGCCAGCCGAGCGATGCAACTGTGTAGAAGGAATGCTTCCAACCAGTTGTCCGGTCACGCAACACGCCAAGGTCTGGCAGGAGCGCAACGTACAGGAATAGCGTGCTACCGGTGAGGTAGGTGCCGATAGCAAACGGGTCCCACACCAGCGGAGAGCGGGCGTTCGGGAAGATGCCGCGAGCGAAGTCGTACGGTGTAATCCAGTAGAAAATTCTCCACGGCCGTCCGGCGTGGATGAGCGGGAAGAACAGGGCAGTCAGCAGCGAGAACACCGTAAGGAGCTCTGCCGCACGTGTAACAGGCCTACGCCACTCCGCCTGAGTCAGACGGAGAATTGCCGAGATCATGATCCCGGCGTGGCTAATACCAACCCAGAACACGAAGGTGGTGATGAACAGTCCCCAGTAGACGGGCCTGCTCAGACCGGTGACGCCAAGGCCACGGTTGAACATGATTCCCATCAGGGTGAAGCCGAACAGCACCACCACGAGGAGGCCAAGAACCGTAGGCAGCCACCACTTGGGCGTCGCCAGATTCCCGCGCAATAGTTCGTGGTTGATGGCCATTTCGTCGAGTATGCGTCGCTGTTGCATTAGTCGGGTTTACCCACCAACTGGACGTGGCTCCTCAGGAACCTTACTGGTTTGGTTATCAGGCGTGACTGTTGGACTTCCCAGAGAGACACCACCGGAACTAGCCGGGTCACCAACAGGATTGAAAGCAGACCGAGCGCCGGGAGGCCGACCATGATGAACACGTCAAACACGTCCGGCCACATGGTGTCCGGCATCTCTTGCAGGATGCTTGTCGTTGCAAGTTCAAGATCGTCCGGAACCGCGCTCCAGGATGCTACATAGATCCTGATTCGGTCCAGGAACAGTCCAAACAGGATGATAAAGGCCGCAATCGGCGGTCCCCATAAGCTGTCCCTGACCTTGTTCCAGATCATGATCCACCACGGGATGATGAACACGAGGAAGAAGACCGTCCAGAACAGATAGATGTAGGGACCGGACACAAGCAACTTGATCGTCGCCGAGTCCGACTCAGACCGCCCGTACCAGAACACGATGAAGCTGGAGTAGAAAAAGTAGAACCACAGCAGGGTCGTGGCGAGCATGAACTTGCCGAGCGACCACATCTGTTCCTGGCCTACGTACTTGTTCATTCCTCCCCAGCGACGTGCCGCCCAGACCCCGATGATGACGAAGGCCAGGCCCGCCTGGAATGAGATGATCGTGTTATAGAAGGGGAAGACCGAGTCTTTCCAACCAGGAACCAGGCTCACAGCGAAATCGAGACTGAACGTGAAGTTCGTGAACAGGAGCATCGCAAAGTAGATGGCGCCCGTGATGCCGATACGCATCTTGAGCCATTCCCACTGCTGCGGACGGCCGTAAAACCCGCGTGCGAGCTTCTTGCCCCAATGCTGCTTCCAGCCGGTGCCGTGGTCACGTATCGCAGCGAAGTCCGGGATTGCCATCAAGTACGCCATCGCCATACCCACGAGGGCCAGCGTTAGCAGGATCAGGACATTCCAGAAGTGCGGTGCGTATTTCGGAGAATCAAACCAGATCGACTTGCGTCGTATGTCGTCGCCAAGAACCTCGGAGAACTCGGTCAACGCCGGGAATTTGAACAACAACGGGATCATCAACAACGCAATGATCGCCGTGACGATGGCGCCGAGCGACGCGATGCGCGCCACTGGGCGTACCCAGTTGGCTTTGGCCAACGCAGGAGCAATAGCCACCATCGGCGCACCGCCGAAGATAGCCAGCATCCAGGCGAGTGTTGCGGCGTAGAAGCCCCAATCCTGCCTACCGTCGTCGTTGATGAAACGGAAAACGATTCCAACGACTCCGATTACGGACAATGCGGCAAGCAGCCACATGAATCGCTTCAGGCCAGTTCCGGCAGCAGTCCTGCCTTCACCGGCGAGAAGAGCCGTGGATTCTATATTGGACGGTCGATCATCCGGAGCGTCCGTTATCAGGCTACTCGTGGCCACCGATTGCTCCTCCGGTAGCGTCTACCTGCGCAAGGTAAAGGACATTGGGATCGGTATTCAGGGCGTCGAGGAGCGTGTACTTGCGGTCGTCTTTCGCCATGATCGAGACACGACTGTTTTCGTCGTTGTAGTCGCCAAATACAAGGGCGTTGGTCGGGCAAGCGTCGGTGCAAGCCGTTCCGATGTCCCCGTCCTGGATCTCGCGGCCATCACGGGCGGCTTCTCGTGAGACACGACGAATCCGCTGTACGCAGAAGCTGCATTTCTCCATGATCCCACGGCTTCGCACCGTGACATCCGGGTTCAACTGATTGCGCAGCGTGGATGGCCAGACGGGTTCCCAGTAGTTGAAGAACCGGACGTTGTAAGGGCAACCGTTTCCGCAGTATCGGGTGCCGACACAGCGGTTGTAGATCTGGACGTTCATGCCTTCAGTGTTGTGGTACGTGGCAAACACCGGGCACACGGGCTCGCACGGCGCGTTTTCGCAGTGCTGGCACATGATCGGGATGAACCGCGCCTTCACATCCGGGAAGTCGCCATACCAGTAGCGCTCTATCCGAATCCAGGCGAACGTTCGTCCCTGCTTGTATATGTCTTCCGTTGAGAGTGGGATGTTGTTTTCAGCCTGACATGCCATGACGCACGCCTGACATCCGGTGCAACGGTCGACGTCAACGACCATGCCCCATTTGTGGCTGGAAACTCTCTCTGCAGCTGTAACCATTTAAGTTTCGAAACCCTCAGCTACTCGTCGTTCGAGATGAAACGGAGATGAAGTTCGTGGTTGCGTTCCTCGGCCTCGTGCGCGGTTTGACCCGGCTCGACGATAAGGATCGGAACCCCGTGTTCGGCGGGACGGATAATGTCCTTCGCGTCGCCCTCGAATTTCGGGAATTCCTTCTTGCCACCGGACTTGCTCACAACGGCCCGCGTCGCGGCCCATGCAAGTGCGCCGGTCTCTGATTCTTTCTTGTCGACGAGGATGTTCAGAACATTCTCGCCGCGGTCTTCGGCGTATCGTCCGCCGACTTCTTCTTTATAACCCTGACCTATCGGGATGGCGATCACGTCAGGC
>Ga0209501_10004389_pt1 | contig 13548 bp, 15 predicted proteins | sample ArcticOcean_MG_C_4_FD_187434 | JGI IMG/M metagenome (GOLD analysis project Ga0209501, IMG submission 187434) | Marine microbial communities from western Arctic Ocean - ArcticOcean_MG_CB4_134 (SPAdes) (version 2) | ecosystem: Environmental > Aquatic > Marine > Oceanic | place: Arctic Ocean...
GTCAAATCGACCACCCGAGAAGTCTTCAATTGGGGAAATCTCTTCAAGAAGGTCTTTCAAACCGTCTGTCGTGAGCCATTCAAATGAGTTGACCTGAACTTGCACGAGGCTGGGAACATCAACAGAGTTCGCTATGCTGTTGAACCCTTTGTAGTCGGGCTTCTCAGATGGGGCTAATCGGCGATCAACGATGACCATGCACACACTCCTAGAGTGACTGGATTATGGATTACACGCGTGCGAGAGACACCCTCAAACGCGTAAATACCGAAGAGCGCGCGATCTTACCTCACGTACTTTCGGTGTTGTTGGGAATTAATTGATATGAACCAGGGCGAGACGAAAAGAGATGGACATTTCTCTGACAGCCTCGAAGTCTAGCTCTCTCCCTATGTGAATGTCAACGTATATACAAAGAAGTATGCAGCTGCTGGCCAGAATTCAGCGATGATTTACTCGTAACTGGTCGTCATCACCCCAAGCTGGTAGACCAAAAGCGAGATATCATTAAATACAGATCGCACTTTGCTCTTATAAAGCTCAGTTCAAACATTTGACTAAATTATGTAAATTCCAAAAAATGTGTGTACCGATCGAATGAATAACCTCTCGGAGAGAGGATGAGTTCGGCTAGGGGGCTTGTGGTGCTGAGAACGATCACAAAAGAACTTGCGCTGGTGGTAGGTTGCTACCTCACTTTTGCGCTCGCCAAGAACCTGACTGATCCCTCCCCGGTTCTCAAAGCCGTTTCGAACGGTTGGAGCGTACTTAGGCTCGAAACCGCGCTCGCGCTGAATCACGAGCCGTTCGTTCAGCAGATTATCGGCCGAGTCTCTTTCGGATCACTCGTCGCGCTAACCTACTTCTACGCAATTGGAATGTGGGTTGGGCTGATCGCCATGGCAGCGATCCTCTTCATCAAGAACCGACCGCTATATCTCTACCTCAGGCGGATATTCGTACTGTCGATGTTGTTGGCGGCAGTAGTTTTCGCTGTTTACCCGTTAGCTCCACCCAGGTTCATGCCCGGACTCGGAGTGACCGACACCCTTACTCTGCTTGGTCTCGACCCAGCACCTGCATCTGATTCAGCTATCAGCTACAACCGATTCGCTGCAATGCCCAGCCTCCACTACACATGGGCCCTGCTGGTGATGATTGGCGCATTCAAGTTCGGTGGATTCTGGACGAAGGTCGCTGGGTTCACATTCCAACTGCTGATGTTCGTGGCGATAATCGCAACCGGAAATCATTACGTGCTGGACGCAATTGCCGGGGCGATTCTGTTACTCGTCGTTATATACATCGCTCGAATCTGGATTCGATACGAGCACTTGTTCGAACAGTTGGCGCAAGACTACTCAAACCGAGTTCGCCGGATCCAGATTCAAATCCCGAGACCTGACTAGCGCGCACGAGCCGAGAACGTAGCTGTTCGAGATCTTCACCAGCTGCTTGTGTCAGGCTTCGTTACCCGCGGGAGATACTCTGCACGGACATCACCAAGCAGAGGCGCCGTGTCGTGCCTTTCGGGCAGCAGTCATTCCGTCCCGAACTCGACGACCTGAGCCTCATACTGAGCTGACCCCTCGTTCTGGCGATCCTGAATCTCCGGGAGCCAGTGACTCTTAATGTAGGCCAGCACCTCGATCACCTGCTCGTCCGTTAGTGTTCCGCGGAACGCTGGCATTACGGTGGCGAGCGGCGGCCGGTCAAGAACCCACTGGAACAACAGGCGGTCAGGGTGATGCCATGTGTGACCAGCGTCTCCGTGAACCGGTGCGGAGGCGAGATTAATCGGCCCGTTCACTGGACCGTGGCACGATGCACAATTCTCGGCGTAGATCCGCCCGCCAGACACAACACGGTCGCCAGTGATCTTGACAGGGAATGCTCCACTCGATTGCGCTGCAGGATCGACCCTCGTGTCGACGCTGTTATCGCGACACGCACTCACAGCCACTGCCAAAAGCAACGCTAGCGCCGCAAGATAAATCTTCTTCATTTGTATCTCCGCACGCACTGACGACATCTAATCCTCACGATTACCAAACCCAGGCCCCCCCGGTGGGGGTATATACTACATGGATTCGCCCTCAAAAACCGCCCAATAGCGCCTTATGCGGCAATGCCAACGTGAAAACACCATGATTCATGAACACCACAACCACGAAGGTCACGAAGCTGCAAAAGCCGAGACCCGTGAAGACGCTATCAAACGGCTCAGCTATATCGAAGGTCATTTGGCGGGCGTGAAGAAGATGGTTGAGGACGACCGCTACTGCGTCGATATTCTCCGGCAGACATTCGCTGTGCGGCGAGCACTTCAGAAACTCGAAAGTCAGTTAATTGGCGGGCACCTCCGCACCTGCGTCGTTGATGGAGTGAAAGCGGGCCGTGAAGAACACGTTCTAAGTGAGTTAGTGGAGCTTTACGAAATTGCAGACCGATAATCCAACTTTAACTTCTGTTCCGACAACTGAAGAAGTCGAAGAAATGCTTTCGACTCTAACTTTCAGCATTGGCGGCATGACCTGTGCTGCCTGCGTACACCACGTTGGAAACGCGCTTAACGAAGTTCCGGGAATCAGCGATGCCCAGGTTAGCCTTGGCACCGAAACAGCAACTGTGGAGTTCGCTTCGAACTCGGTAACAAAGTCCGATCTTCGAGATGCCCTGTCTGGCGCCGGTTACTCGGTGAGGCAGTTTGCGGATGAAGATACGTCCATATTTGCCGATGGCGACAAGACGATACGCGAAGCAGAGCTAAAACAGACGCGCTACATGATGATCACCAGTCTCGCGGTTGCTGCGTTCGTGATGATCGCAATGAACTACACGGCGATCAGCTCGCTATCGAAGCTATCGCCTACCGCGATAAACGTGTTTTTCCTGGTGCTTGCGACTCCGGTGCAGTTCTGGGCCGGGGCTCGGTTTTACAGGTCCGCATGGTCAGCTGCAAAGCTCCGCACTTCAAACATGAACACGCTTGTGGCGATCGGAACGTCGACCGCCTACTTCTACAGTCTCGCGGTCACCGTTCTACGCCCGCTATTCGAGGATTCGCTGGCGTTTTACGGTGCAGCTGTGGGTGGCAGTCACTCCACGGGCACGTATTTCGATGTATCGGCCGCGATCATCGGTCTGATCCTGCTGGGGCGATGGCTGGAAGCTCGGGCGCGCGGGCGCACTTCCGATTCGATCAAGAAGCTGATGGGTATGCAGCCTTCAACTGCAATGGTCGTAAAAGATGGCGTGCCGATGGAGGTCGAGATCGCCGATGTTGTATCCGGGGACTTCATCGTTCTGCGACCCGGTGAGCGTGTGCCGGTTGACGGAAAGATCACTGAAGGCGCGACGACTATCGATGAATCGATGCTCACAGGCGAACCTGTGCCAGTGGAAAAGCAGGCGGGTGACGATCTCTTCACCGGAACGGTAAACGGCACCGGAGCCATACGCTTCGCCGCCTCGGCGGTGGGTCGTAACACCGTGCTTGCCGGAATCGTAAGAATGGTTCAGCAGGCGCAGTCGTCGAAAGCGCCGATAGAACATCTGGTAGATAAGGTCACTGCACGCTTCGTGCCGGCCGTTTTGATCATCGCGATAATAGTGTTCGCTATCTGGTCGTTCCTGGCTCCCGAGCCAGCAATGATCAACGCTTTGCTCATGACAGTCGCTGTACTGGTGATCGCCTGCCCGTGCGCACTCGGCCTGGCAACCCCGACCGCCATCATGGTTGGAATGGGGCGAGGTGCGACCAGCGGGGCGCTCATTCGAAACGCAGATGCGCTCGAGAGGGCACACAGAATCGACACCGTTGTATTCGACAAGACCGGAACTCTCACGGAGGGCAAGCCGGCGATTTCGAGTATTTCGGCGATCGATGTGACCGAACAAGAACTGATTCGACTCGCTGCGGCAGCCGAATCAGCCTCCGAGCACCCGCTCGCTACGGCTGTACTCGCCGAAGCAAAATCGCGTGACATCGAGATCCCCGATGCCACCAACGTCGATGCAGTGCCCGGTCGTGGCATCTCTGCAACGGTCGAAGGTTCGACAGTGATAGTTGGGAGCGCTGCGTTCATCGTCGAGATGACATCGGCGAAGTACGATTTCACGGAGCAGAGCTTCGTTATCGCCGAACGTGGCGAAACCGTGCTGGCGGTTGCCAGAGATGGCAAGCCAATCGGGCTGATCGGTGTATCGGACAAGGTGAAGCCAGGGGCCAGCGATGCCATCAGTGAATTGACCTCGCGTGGCATACGCACCGTGATGCTGACTGGTGACAACAGGAGGACCGCACAGAAAGTCGCTGAGTCGATAGGTATAGACCACGTGATTGCAGATGTTCTCCCGGAAGGAAAGACAGCGGCAATAACCGAGCTGCAAAGTGAAGGACGTGTTGTAGCGATGGTCGGAGACGGCATAAACGATGCCCCGGCACTCGCTACGGCAGGCGTAGGTATCGCTATCGGAACAGGGACTGACATCGCTATCGAGGCGGCCGACGTGACGATCACTTCGGGTGATCCGGCAATTGTTGCCGAGATTGTCGATCTGAGCAGAAGCACGATGCGGACTATCAAGCAGAACCTGTTCTGGGCCTTCTTCTACAACGTTTTGCTGATCCCGATTGCAGCAGGGGCTATCTACCCGATCTTCAGCGATGGAACGGCTCCGGGGTTCTTGCATCCAATTATTGGAGAGTTTGGCTTCTTGAACCCGATCGTCGCTGCGGCCGCTATGGCGATTAGCTCGGTGACGGTGGTTTCGAACTCGCTTCGACTGGGTCGAGGCGCAAGAAAACGCAGCAAGGCTACTTCGGCACCGCCACCAAGCCCTCAACCCGGTCCTCAAGCTGAAGCAACAATTTAGATAGCGCTACAAAACAAACGAACCAAGCACAAATGAGTATGGAGATCCGAAATGAAAATCCCGTTCTTGGGCTCAAAATCTGAGGCCGCAACCGATCCCGTCTGCGGTATGAGCGTCGACACCAGCAACCCCGGCGGCGGGGTCGCAACGCACAAGGGCGAGGTCTACTACTTCTGTGGGCCAGGCTGTAGGGTTGCGTTTGAAAAGGATCCAGAAGGTTATCTCTCTGGCGAAAAATCTATAGAGATGTAATATCTGCTAGATGATTTTTCGCGGTTGCTTGCCTCGAAACGCAAATAACTCGCATCTCATCGACCTAGTCGATGCGTCGAAAACCGAGAAACGCGCCAGAAGTACATACGGTCAATGTAGTCTGGCTGAATACGCGAATTAGTAACTAAATCCAGGAACAGGAATGCCCAATACCGAACAGCCGCCAGTAGATGGCGTTGCAATTGTCTACACACACCCGACATGCGGTTACTGCGATCTTCTGAAAGAGGATCTCGTCAAGGACGGTATCGCTTACCGCGAGATCGATGTGTCGAAGGAACCGGATAAGTGGGTTGAGGTAGAGCGGTTGTCCGGGGGTGACAAGATCACTCCGGTTATGGTCACTGCAACTGGCGAAGTCGAAATCGGCTACAAAGGCATAGGCTGCAACTACAACTAATGGCGACGCCATGTTTTCTGGTGGATCGGTTAGCCCGGACTTATTTTATCGCTCCTACACCGGCATGGCGCGAATACTCTGGCTGAATTTCAGAAGTAATGCCTTCTCGCTGTTGACTGGCATTAGGTACCAGCCGTACTCTCATTAGACGCGGTTAATTTCGCGACGTGGTCCCGTGGTGTAGTGGTCTAACACGCCTCCCTGTCAAGGAGGAGATCGTCAGTTCAAATCTGATCGGGATCGCCATAAACGTAAACGCAAAAGGCCCCGGGCGTAGTGCCCGGGGCCTTTTGCGTTTACGTTTATGGCGAGAGAAACGCGGTGGGATGGGAGTAGACGTTCTACTGATCTGCTCTCGCAGTTGCAGTTGCCAGCTCTCCTGAGGAGCCTTTGTCGTCTATCGTCACTTCGTCAGTACCCGGTGCCAGGTCGTACGCAGGCATGAACCTCCATACGAGCACCGTTCCGACGAAAGCAACGATTCCGCCGATTATGTAAACGGTCGAGGTGCCATCGATGAACGCGTTCTTCGACGCGATCGCCAACGCCTCTCCTGCTGTGCCTTCGAGCTGACCCGCAACATGCAGCGCAGCTCCGATCTGGTTGCTGGCTACCGCCGCAAGATCCCCAGGCAGGTCCGAAACTGCACCGACCATGCTCGACGCATAAATCGAACTGAGAATTGACCCGAAAATCCCGACACCGAGTGCTCCACCAATCTGGCGAACCGTGTCGTTGAGAGCCGAACCAACACCTGCCTGCGCCTCCGGAACAGCCGCCATCACGGCGTCAGTTGCAGGAGCCATGGTGTTAGCCATGCCAAGACCCATCAGGAAGACCAGCGATCCGGTGAGCCAGAAAGTGGTTTCAACATCGAGAAACGCCATGCTTACCATGGCTATTGCCACGAACAACATTCCAGCCGTCATTACGGTTCGGGAGTTGAACCTCGAGACCAGCGTCGCACTCGTAGGCACCCCGACCATGAAGCCCATCGCCAACGGAACCATGCGGAACCCGGTGTCGAGCGGTGAGTAGCCCTGCACGAACTGCAGGTACTGGGTGAAGCATGAACATCATGCCCAGCATCGCCATGAACGCAATTCCGATCGATCCTGCCGCAGCCGATAAGCGAGCGTTCTTGAACAATTTCAAGTCGACCATCGGGTGCTCCTGGCGCTTTTCGTACCAGATGAACAATGCGGCGAACACGGCCGCTATTGCGAATCCGCCGAGCGTCACTCCAGAGAGCCAGCCCTTCTCGGGCGCTTCGATGATTGCGTATATCAATGCCGATAGCGAGACCATCGAGGTACCCGCACCTGTCCAGTCGATCGTCTTGGCGCCCGGATCCCGGCTTTCAGGAATCACAAATAGCGATCCAGCCAACGCAAGCAGTACAACGGGAACGTTCAACAGGAATACCGATCCCCAGAAGAACTCTTCAAGCAGGTAACCACCGGCGATCATTCCACCCGGAATACCAATCGCCGCAACACCAGCCCAAATGCCGATCGCCTTCGCACGCTCTTTGCGTGGGAACACGTCAACGATTATCGAGAGGGTCGACGGCATGATTAGTGCGCCACCGATTCCCTGTGCGGCACGAGCGATAATCAACTGCGCAGTCGACTCCGACAACGCTGCGGCAACACTCGCAAGCCCAAAAACAACGAGACCAGCCTGAAAGGCTAATCTGCGTCCAAACCGATCACCGAGAGTGCCCATAGTCGGCAGCACGCCGGCAAATACCAATATGTACGCGTTGATGATCCACTGCAAACCCGACGCCGAGGCATTGAGTTCTTGCTGCAGGGTCGGGATGGCGACGTTAAGAACCGTGACGTCCAGCCCAATAATGATCAAAGCGATTGAAAGTATGCCGAGAGTCCAGTTCCTCCTGGCATATCCGGCGTTGCCGAGTGCATCGCCTGTCAAAGTCGCATTACTCATAACGAAAAATTCCTAAATATCTAGCTAACTGCTTTACTGAATGACTGTCAGTCACTCGTGATCAAAAAAGTATCGTTCACATCGTTGTGTGAACACCCGGACAGATGCTCATGTACGTCTCCTCCGCAATACCGCTCCCTAAGTAACTATGACTGACGATCAGTCATAGTAAATCAAACAAATAAAAACTAGGCCGGCCGTGTCACAAACGCTCCCAGAACAACTGCTTCAGTCGATTTCATAATCTCTTCGACGGAAGCCGGTCGTGGATTGGTCGCAAACGCCAGTCGCATCGATCCTGACATGATGATCTTGAACATCTCTGCCGCGACTACGGGATCCATAGCCACCATCTCGCCGGCATCAATAAATCGCTGGAACATTCCGACAGCCAGATCGTTCACCGCAGCATGCGCTTCGAGCTGTTCAACTGCACGGCCGCCGTCGTCGCTCATGTGCATCAGGCGACATAAATCGGGATTTTCTTCGCCGACCTGGAATCCCAGATGTACGAACTTGTTGAGAATTTCGGCAAACGACTCAGTGCCGCTCAGGATGCCCTGCAGCCGAACAGCCATGTCGCTCATCGGCTGCTGTGCCAGTTCGACGACTACACCTTTTTTCGATTCGAAGTAAAGGTAGAACGTCCCCTGGGCAACTCCGGCTTTTTTCACAATGTCGGAAATCGTTGCGGTTTCGTAGCCCTTATCAGCGAACACGTCGCGGGCTGCGGCGAGAATCTGTTCTCGTCGTTGCGCCTCTGACTTTGTTCGTTCTGCTACTGCCATATCGTTCATTGCTTCCGCTGGCCGTTGGCCGCGGGAACATTGGTCGTGGGTCCCAGAAGGGGAATCCATTCGTAAAAACCGTGCTGACTGACGATCAGTCATTCAAGATATCACAGTTAGTCAGATGTGCAAGCCTGAGAAAGGGTGCAGATTTTCAAAAATTGATTTGCCGAATGCCCAACACACAGTGGAAAACTCTTCTGAACGGTTTATATTGCGACCAACCAATTCCGCACAACAGGAATTAGCCATTAGAAAACGGTTTTACCGAGAGTTGAATATTGCCAGATAAACAGAACAACACGCTCCAGGTAGGCGACGTCAGCATCACGGGTCTCAGCGATGGCAGCATCAAGTTCGATCCACGCGTGTTGTTTCCAGATCAGCCTCTGGATGTATGGGGGCAGTTCTACGATCGATTCCCCGAATACTTCAGTGGCCAGTTCTTTCAGAACAATCTTGGATCGTTCGTGTTTACTTCGGGTGATCAGCGAATTCTCGCCGACACTGGATTCGGTCCACACGGCGAAATGCTCGGAGTCCCCGCCCCCGGTGAGCTGATCACCGACTTCGAGCGCAACGGAATCGCCCTCGACTCGATCACCACGGTGTTTCTCACACATCTACACGGCGATCACGTTGGTTGGAACATGCGAGAAGACCTACCAGATCGCCCTCTGAGCTTCCCGAACGCCCGTTATCGCGTTCACGAGGCCGACTGGAAGCACTTCACCACCGATGAGCTTCTGTCCGATACCTATCGTGGCGAACACACAAGAAGAAGCGTCATACCCGTGTACGAGCAGGGTGCCTTCGATCTCATGGACGGCGAAACCGAGCTTGCTCCCGGCATCACGGCATTCCCGACTCCGGGTCACACACCCGGCCATATGAGCCTTCTCATAGCGTCAAAAAACGAGCGCGCATTGCTCGTGGGCGACATTCTGGGCTCTCCGATGCAGGCGACCGAGACCGATTTTCGCTACACACCCGATTGGGATGGCCCGCAGGGCATCAAGTCCCGTCACGACATTCTCGACCAGGCAGAGCGTGAGAAGGCAATCGTTATCGGCAGCCATCTGAGCTACCCGGGTTGGGGCACGATGATTCGCTGGGAAGGCCGTCGATACTGGAAAGCGCTCTAGGCGCCAACCAACCTGAACCACCGAACCCCGACTACTAACCCTGATTAATAACGAGAGATAACAAATCAATGGCCGACCTTGACAATAACGCGAGCGAGAACGTTTTCAACGCTATCGACACCGGCACTACCGAGTGGGACTCGAGCCACAATCCCAAACTAGGGGTTGATCTGGGACGTCTGATGCTTCGGAAAGATCCCGATACTGGTGCCGAAATTCGAATGATTCGCTACCCTAAGGGCGTTTTGAATCCCGAGCACACTCACCCGTGTGGACACGGAATTTTCGTTTTGGAGGGCAAACTTCAGACTCATAAGGGAACATATGGCCCCGGAACTTAGGTATGGTTCCCGCAGGGCGAGACTATGGAGCACGGGGCGACTGACGAAGGCGACATGATTGGTATTTTCATTACTGACGGCGCGTTCGAAATTCACTACAAAGACGAAGAATAGTCTGCTGGACACGACCGACCACAAATTCGAGTGAAATAAACAGGATATGAACTAAACATCCATGACAAGCAAGAGCATTTTTAAAGCAAAACGAGTAGCGAACAGCAGTGTGTCGGGCTGGCTCGATGATCATGCGGTAGTTGTTGAGGATGGGAAGATCACTTCGATCGAGCCGTCGGCTAATATTTCGGTATCAAATGACTCGTACGAAGTACATGACCTGGGCGATGTTTCGCTTCTACCCGGACTCGTTGACGCCCACTGCCACATGCACTGCAGCGCAACCCACGACGCACAAGCGCTTGCACTTACTGAGAACGATCAGCAACTGACGATTCGCGCAACAAACAACATGCGCAAGGCGATTCTTGCCGGAACGACTACGATCCGGGACATTGGAGCCAGAAACGAGGTAGCTTTCGCAGTTCGGCAGATGATCGACGATGGACACGTTCCCGGCCCCCGCCTACTACTTGCCGGTACACCTATCACTATCACTGCAGGCCACTGCTGGTTCTTCGGAACTGAGGCCGATACTGCCGACGATGTGCGAACCGCAGTGCGAAACCAGGTGAAACTCGGCGCAAACGTAATAAAGATGATGGCAACCGGCGGAATGTTCACTCCAACCGCCAACCCACGAAAACCCCAGTACCCGGTCGAAACACTAAGGGCGGCGGTCGAAGAAGCACATCGAATGAACGTGCAAATCGTCGCCCACACGCTGTCGGCCCAGGGTGTTAAGAATGTGGTTGAAGCCGGGGTCGATCACCTGATCCACGCACGCTGGTACGATTCAGATCCCGCCAAGGGGCTGGATTACGATCCAGAAACCGTAAAGAAGATGGTTGATCAGGGTCAGTGGGTCGATCCTACGATCGGACACCACCTGCTCGGTCAGGAAGCCAAGGCTAGAGGCGAGAAAGGCCCGATGGAGCCGCACTGGTCAGTCTCATACGCAACTGTGCCTGAAGGGGATCACATCGATAAGTTGCACAAGATGCACGATGCAGGTGTGAACTTCACGACCGGGCTGGATATGGGCATGCCCTACGGAACCCACGATCGCTCGGCTGCCAACGCATGGGCATTCTCCGAAACACTCGGCTGGTCAAACTGGAAGGCTATTCACGCCAACACGCTGGGCACTGCAACGGCAGTACGCCTGTCTGCTGAGATCGGCAGCCTGGATGTCGGCAAGAACGCCGACATGGCTGCATTCATTGGCAATCCCGCAGAGAGCATCCGCGACATGGACCAGGCTTCAACTGTCGTACAGGCAGGTCGCCTTGTGAAGTTGAACGGGGCTGCGCTGGTTTAAAAGACACCAGCCTGATCAACTTGGAACTGGCCCAATCTGGCCCAACAAAGAACTAGCCGATGAGGGCGGGTATTCCGCTCTGTGCTGCTGACGCGTCGCCGGAAGTAGCGGCCTGTACGATCGTCAGGGTTACAACTGCGAATGCTGCCAGCACCACCGCGATGGTGACACCCGAGATTCCGCGCTCATTCTTCTTAATGCCAAGGACAGACGATATTACTTTTCGAGATGTTCGTACGGACATTTTGACCTCTGATACCGATTTGTACCTAACTGTGTTGGCAATTGTGCGTATTGCCTGTGGGCGTTAGTTACATGTATCGATGGATACCTGTTCACAACCGATGTAGCGGATGCCACTACCTCAGGATGGCAGTTATCACCGACCACCAAATAGGCTATATCGCCTATTACTATTGCGGAAATGCGCAACTCTAAGATCGATTCAGGGGTCTCGCAGTTGAACTCGCTCCAGTACGAACCTGGGCGGGGTGGTTCACCTACTGATCGAAATATCGATGCGACAAACCGCATTGGGGATCCCCACAGTGCCTACACAGTTAGCGCCTAGGGTAATCAGCGCATCGCCACACACACAGGCCGCATCCAATCGATTCAAGCCGGTTTACAAGGCGGGATTCAAACCCGAAATCGTGAATCAGGCCGTGGAGTACGTGTGGATGAGTGAAGGGATAGGGAAAAGAAATGCTGCACTTCAAATCGTGTCCTAAATGTACGACCGGAACTGTTGAGCAAAACTTCGACGCTCACGGCAATTATCTGCAGTGCCTGAATTGCGGGTTGATGCGCGATGTTCCCGAAGATCTCTCAAAGCGAAACGCCAAGGCAATGCTGGCGACGTGGCGCAAAGAACTTCACACCCCAGAGTTGGAATCCGCAAATGCGATGGCTTAGGGTCGAAGCTACCCTCTTCACGCATTCCTCACGCATTCGCGACCTCGTGGAGTTGCCTGAGCCCTCGTTTCATCACGCTCCATTCGCGCCATTCTCTGAATATGTGAATTAACATTCTCAGCAATAGGCAATCACTTGCTGGAATCAAAACATTGCCAGAACGCCCGATATAGCTGCGAAGAGCGGCAGAAATAATTGGAGTCCACCACTCGACACTGGCTCGTGCCGTGGAGAGGGGCGAAATCAAACCCGTCACATCTACTCCGGGTGGATGGAATCGCTTTTCGAGGCGAGATATCGAGAGATATTCACGAGCGCTCGATGCTTCTGAAGTGGCGCGTAACAAGATCGCTGCACCATCTGTAGATCGGGCACTCAGCGACATACCAAAGCTCGCAAGAGAGCTGACGGGTGCTCAATACGCTGCTGTAACCGTTCAGGAATCGAACGGACGTCCGCTTCGCATTTATCACGATGGACTATCAGAAGACACAAACTGGAAGTCCCGCGATCTACCCGTTGGCAGAGGTGTTCGTGGCAAGCTTGGTCACGCTGACTCGCCTCTACGACTCGATGATCTTTCGAAGCACGCTGATTCTTATGGTTTCCCCGATTGGCACCCCCCCATGGAGGCCCTTCTGGGAGTTCAAATTGCCAACAGCGCGGGACTCAGGGCAAATCTGTATCTGGCGAATTCACCGGGCGAACCGGGGTTCACTGTAGAAGATGAACGCCAACTCACTCAACTAACGCACTTCGCACAGCTGGCACTGGATTCTGCAACTCTTTACGAACGAGAACGTGAAAACCGACTTCTGGCGGAATCTGCCGAACGCAGGCTCCAGGCGGTTATCGAGGAGTCGACGGTTGGAGTTGTGATTGTTGAAGCCGGTTCGAGGAAACTGCTCAGATCCAGCCAGGAGGCGAGGCGGATACTCGACCACTCTCTCGACATAGGAATGCCACTCGACGATATTAATCGCCTGATGACCTTGTATGACAGCGACGGGCGGCTTGTAACAACCAGCGAACTTCCACTCGAAGTCGCTCTCTCGAGCAGATAACAAACTCGCCCTCAGGACATGCTCTTCGAAAAGGTAGATGGCTCAAGGGTTCCCGTGGTGATCACAGCCGCACCTATAGGAGCTGAGGATGGTGGGCTCGATTCGGCAGTTCTGATCTTTCAGTACGTAACGCAGATTCACAAAGTAGATCACGCGAAAAGCGAATTTCTATCGATGATTACCCACGATCTTCGATCTCCACTGGCCACCATCAAGGGAATGGCCGGCTCTCTCAACATAATTTCGGAACCAAAAAGCGAAATAAAGCTGGGGCTCGACGCTATCGACGAAGAGGTCGATCACATGACCGAGCTTGTCTCCAACATTCTTGACATGTCTCGCATCGAGTCTGGAAC
>Ga0209501_10004405_pt1 | contig 13513 bp, 13 predicted proteins | sample ArcticOcean_MG_C_4_FD_187434 | JGI IMG/M metagenome (GOLD analysis project Ga0209501, IMG submission 187434) | Marine microbial communities from western Arctic Ocean - ArcticOcean_MG_CB4_134 (SPAdes) (version 2) | ecosystem: Environmental > Aquatic > Marine > Oceanic | place: Arctic Ocean...
GATGGTAAAGATATTTCACATTTAAACCCACAAGATAGAGTTAAACAAGGAATATCATTTGTTCCACAAACTAAAAATGTATTTGCTGGATTAAGTGTTGAGGAAAATCTAGAGATGGGTGCTTTTTTAAGAGATGAAAGTTTTCAAGAAATCATTAACGAAATTTATGAACTGTTTCCTATTTTAAAAGAAAAAAAATCTCAACTTGTTGGTGAGCTGTCTGGTGGACAAAGACAGCAAGTAGCATTGGGTAGAGCATTAATGATAAAGCCATCCGTCTTAATGCTTGATGAGCCTACAGCTGGAGTTTCACCGATTGTTATGGATGAACTATTTGATCATATTTTAAAAGTTAAAAAAACAAATGTTGCTATTTTAATGGTTGAGCAAAATGCAAAGCAAGCGCTAAGTATATCAGACAGAGGATATGTACTAGTTACGGGAGAGAATAAATACTCGGGAACGGGAAAAGAGTTATTAAATGACCCAAGAGTAAGAAGCTCTTTTTTAGGAGGTTAATATGGATTTTATAAATTCAATAGTTTTACTTTTAAATTATATATTTGTGCCAGCATTATCTTATGGGTCGCAATTAGCATTAGGTGCCATTTTTGTTTCTTTAATTTATGGTATTTTGAGATTTGCGTATTTTACGGCTGGTGACCTCATGTCGTTTGGCACTATGTTTACAATTTTGTTTACGTGGTATTTTCAATCCCTTGGAATTAACCTAGGTGTTCTTCCCACTGCATTACTCGCCATACCTTTTGGTGTTATTATTACAATATTATATGTCCTTGCTAAGGATAAATTGATTTTCAGTTATTATCGTACGAAAAAAAGCCCACCTGTAATGCTTGCAATGGTTAGTATAGGAACAATGTTTGTCACCCAAGCAATTGTAAGAATAGTTATTGGACCTTTCGATAGAAGATTTTTTGATGGAGAGAAGTTTATTTTAAAAGCAAATGAATTTAAAGAAATGACAGGTTTAAATGAAGGATTAACAATCAAATCAACACAGGTCATTACATTGTTAGTTACAATTATTGTTGTTTCTATTTTATTTTGGTTTTTAAATAAAACAAAAACCGGAAAAAGTATGCGCGCTTATTCAGATAATGAAGATTTAGCACTTTTATCTGGAATAGATCCTAAAAAAGTAGTCATGATTACTTGGGTCATTGCTGCAATTTTAGCAACAATTGGTGGAACTCTTTATGGTTTAGATAAAAGTTTTAAACCATTTACTTATTTTAATAATATGCTTCCAATATTTGCAGCAGCGATTGTCGGAGGTATTGGAAATCCTTTTGGAGCTTTTCTAGGCGGATATGTTATCGCTTTTTCAGAAATACTTATAACTTATGCATATAAAAAGTTTTTTATTTATATTCTTCCAGAAAGTTTAGAACCTGATGGTTTATTACAGTTGCTATCAACCGATTATAAGTTTGCAGTTTCTTTTTCAATTTTGGTAATTGTTTTGTTATTTAGGCCCTCGGGTATTTTTAAAGGTAAAATAATATGAAGCAATACTCAGATGTTATTAGCGCTTATGTAATAATGCTAGGACTTATAATTCTAGTAGGTTTTTTACAGTCTTGGAGTATGGCTTTATCAATTTTATGTTTTTGTTTAATTTCAGCAGTTATGACAATGGGAGCTAATATCCAATGGGGGTACGCAGGGTTAATTAATTTTGGAATTATGGGATACACTGCATTAGGTGGTCTTGCAGCTGTTTTAGTTTCGGTTCCTCCGGTTAAGGAAGCTTGGCAAGCTGGTGGATTACAAATGGTTATATGTGCATTAATAATTGTTTTTATAATATTTATTGTGCGTTTTATTCTTAAGAAATATAAAAAATCGAGCAACAGAAATTACATAATCGCTTTTGCTATCATAGTAGGTTTAATCTTTCTAAGACTAATATCCGGTCCAGCTATTCATTCAATAGAAGCTGTTAATCCAGCAACGACTGGTTTTTTAGGAGGCATGGGATTACCAATTATTTTTTCCTGGGTCATTGGAGCTTTTTTTGCTGGAGGTTTAGCTTATGTAATAGGTAAAATTGCCCTAGGATTAAGAGCTGACTATCTAGCAATAGCAACGCTACTAATTTCCGAAATAGTAATAGCCATAATAAAACACGAAGACTGGTTAACTCGCGGAGTTAAAAATGTTATTGGGTTAAAAAGACCAGTGCCTTATGAAATTGAGCTTCAAAGCACACAATGGTTTATTAATTTAGTTGAAAAATTTAATCAAGGAGCCTTAAATTTAGTTACTGGCGTTTTAGAAAAAGAGCAACTTTTAAAACAATTAGTAATCGACGGATCAACAGTCTTTGTTAAACTATGTTATGCAGGACTTTTTTCAATTGTAGTAATAATATTATTAATTGTTACACAAAAAGCTCTTTACTCACCGTGGGGAAGAATGATGAGAGCTATTCGAGATAATGATGAAGCTGCAAACGCCATGGGTAAAAATGTAGTTAAACAACATCTTTTAATTTTTGTCATTGGTTCAGCTGTAGTAGGAATTGCAGGAGCAATGATGGTTACGTACGATGGTTTATTTACGCCAGGTAGTTATAGACCAATGCGCTATACTTTTTTAATTTGGGTAATGGTAATAGTTGGTGGTAGTGGTAATAATTTTGGTGCAATCTTAGGAGGTTTCGCTGTTTGGTTTCTATGGATTGAATCTGCACCAGCTTCTTTATATTTAATTAATTTACTCACAAGTGGTTTAGAAGAAACAAATGCTTTGAAAATTCATTTAATTAATAGCATTCCTTATTTCAGGCTTTTAGTAATGGGAATAGCCTTGTTATTAGTCATGAGATATAAACCCAAAGGAATTATTCCTGAGAAAATCAGACATATTTAACCTATCATGATTAGTTGCATAAATTTTTAGAACTATATTAGTTATCTTGCGTAGACAGCTCAAAGCTAAAGTGGTTAAATCAAACTTTAATATGGGAAGATTAATTAAAACTAAAGTTAGTAAGTCTGAGATAAAGACAAAAGAATATTTAGATAAAAAAAATAATCAAGAAAAACATATTTATGGATCTAAAAGTAGGTTAGATCTACATGTCTTACTTAAAAGAGTAAAAGATGAAAAAAATAAAAGTAAAAAACAACACTTTTTATTCACTGTAATATTAATAATAGTGGCACTTTTAGTTCTGGTATTCATAATTTAGTAAGAAAAAATACTTAAAGTTATTAGTTATCTGTATAAAACTTTCTACTTAACAAGATAAAATCAATTATTTTCGTTATATTTATAGCTTGAGACAATTGAGTGCTTGTATTTTTTTAAAATATTTAGCATAGTAGCTTTAATGAATTTAGAAATTTTGATTTTAGGCGACTATAGCTTGTATGTTTGGCCTGCATTTATTTTTTCTTTTTCCATTTGTACTTACTTTTATTTAACGACAAAAAAAACTTTTCAAAAACAAGAAAAAATCTTTTTAAAAGAATTCCAGCAAAAAGAATTTATAAAAGCAGAACACCCAAACACTAAAAAAAACACAATAGAAGTTCTATCTGGCATTTAAGATTTTTAACTTTTTAAGATCTTTCAAAAATTTACATGTTTACCCAAAAAGTTAAATCAAGAATAATTTATTCTGTAATTCTAGCTATTCTTGCTATTACAGTCCTTTATATTACACTCAAATCTTTAGAAGAAAATGTTGTTTATTTTTATTCACCAACTGACATTTATAATAAAACTTCTATTTTATCTAATACAACAATTAGAGTAGGCGGGTTAGTAAAAGAAAAATCAATAAATAAAAAAGGAACATCAATCAATTTTATTATTACAGACTTAAAAAATGAAATAATTATTTCTTATAAGGGATTGGTGCCAAATTTATTTTCAGAAGGCAAAGGAGTAATTGCCGAAGGTAAGCTGAAAGATAAAAAATATTTTGTTGCTGACAAAATTTTAGCAAAACATGATGAAAACTATATGCCGCCAGAAGTAAAAAAAGCCTTAGAAGACTCCAAATGAAAATTATAAAAATAACTACTCTTTAATTTTTTAATTTTATATATAATATATAAAAATGTTTAAAAATTTTTTACCTAATAAAATACTTGCTTTAAATAATAAGTTTATTTTTAAGATAGCAAAAATAATGATTTTAGTTTTATTTGTTGGCATTGTTTATTCGTTATTTATTTCTCCCCCTGATTATATCCAAGGAGATTCTGTGAGAATTATGTATGTACATGTACCATCATCTTTTATCGCGCTTGGGTGTTTTGCTTTTATTGGGATAGTATCTATTTGTAATTTAGTTTTTAAGATAAAATTTATATCACTTATGGCAAAAAGCTTAGCTCCTGTTGGGCTTATTTTTACAATAATTTCTATAGTAACAGGTTCTTTGTGGGGCAAGCCTACCTGGGGAATTTGGTGGGCTTGGGACGCTAGATTAACCTCTATGGCAATCTTACTTTTTTTTTATCTTATATATATTTTAACTTGGAAATTTGTAATTAACTTTAAAAAAGCAAACACAATATCATCAATTATTGCTGTTATAGGTTTATTTAATTTACCAATTATAAAATACTCAGTTGAATGGTGGAATACATTACACCAACCATCAAGTATAACACTTACTTCAGCACCTGCAATTCATTACACAATGTTAGTGCCATTATTAATTATGTTAATCGGATTTACAATTTATTCAGTAATTATTTTTTTAATGAGATATAAAATTGAAATAATGAAATTTAAACTAAATAAGAAAAATAAAATAAATTAAATATTTTTAATTAATTTTTTAGATTTTTTATTATTAATTATAACAATAAATAAACCAATTATACAAAAAATAAGAGGCAACAACCAAAGAGCCAAGGTATTAGGTTTAAAAGGTGGCTTAAGGAGAATATAGTCACCATACCTATCTGTTAAAAATTTATATATTTCATCATCTTTTTTTTTATCTTTAATTTGCTCCCTAATTAAAATTCTTAAATCTTTTGCAAGTGAAGCGCTAGATTCATCAATAGATTGATTTTGACAAACCATGCATCTTATATTTTTTGAAATATTTCGTGCTCTTTCTTCCTGTTTTGCATTTTTTAAAATTTCGTTAGGCTCAACAGCATAACAGTCATGAAGGTTAAACTGAATTAATAAACACATTATTATTATAAGATTTTTATTTTTCATCAATCTGTCTTTTCAATTATTAAGTTAATTTTTTTATATATTTTTTTTGTTATTGGGCCTACATGACGATATTGGATTATAGCATTTGAGCTAATTAAAAATGTTTCAGGAATTCCATACACACCCCAATCTATTGCAATTTTACCATTTTTATCTATGGCTACGTTTGAGTATGGATTTCCAAACTCCTTAAGCCATTGAATTGCTTTTTCAGGGTCGTCCTTATAATTTATTCCTATTACTCGTACCTTTTTTTCTTTTGCAAAGCCCTTTATATATACATGTTCATCTCTGCATGGTTTACACCATGTAGCGAAGAAATTTACTATTGTAGTTTCATTCCCAAATTCCTCCTCTGAAAAAAATTTTTTACTATTAAATAAAGATTTCGTTACGAATTTTGGAACATTCTTATTTAATAAATTTGATGGAATTTCTGAGGGGTTTCTATCTATTATTAATAGATATAAAAAAATGGATAAAATGAATGTAAAAAATATTATAGGTATTTTAAAGAATTGTTTTTTCATTACTAAATTTTTTTTAATTTTTTTAAATTACTATTTACCGATAAAGCTCCACCCAAGAATATTGTAAAAGCTCCAATCCAAATCCAAATAACAAGTGGATTATAGTAAATTCTTACAACCCAACCTTTCTCGAGGTTTCCCTCACCTAAAACAATATATAGATCTCTAAATAAATTAGTATGTATTGAAGCCTCCGAAGTGAAATTATTTGTTATAGGATAAAATCTATTTTGAGGCTGCAAATTTGTAATAATATTTTTTTTATTATCATAAATTTCAAAATCACCTTGCAACGCAACATAATTAGGCCCCACAACTTCATCAACATCCTTAAAAAAAATATTATATTTGTTGATCGTGATGTCACTGTTAATTCGCATTCTAACAATTTTTTCTTCCTGCCATATGCTCGATCCGGTTATCCCTAGTATTAAAAATCCAATACCAAGATGAGCAGTAATCATGGCGATAGATTGATTTATTTTTTTTTTATAAATAAATAAAAGATTATTAGAAATTATCCAAAAAGATAAAAAAATACCCAAAATTCCAATAAAACTAAATTTACGATAAATTAAAAAAAATATAGCTGTTATTAACGAGGTTATTAAAATATTAGGAAAGATTTTTTTTAAGGTTTCTAATTTATTTGCCTTTTCCCATGATAATAATGGTCCTATACCCATAACTAAAATTGCAGGAGCTATTATAGGAATCACTGTGGAATTATAATAGGGCTCTCCTACTGAAATTTTATTATTTGTAAAAGCTTCTATTAATAAGGGATAAATTGTTCCCAAAAATACTGTTGAGCACACAATAACCATAATAATATTATTTACTAAGATTGAACCTTCTTTACTAAAAAAAGCCAAGTGTTTATTACTAGAATAAAATTTTGATTTTCCACTAAATAGAAATAAAGAGTACCCACCCAATATTGCGGTAAAAGCAAGAATATATATTCCTCTAGAAGGGTCCAAAGCAAATGTGTGAACGCTAGTTAATATGCCTGATCTTACAAGAAATGTACCAACTACACTTAAAAGAAAAGAGAGTATTGCTAACAACAAAACCCAAGTTTGCAGTGATTTTCTTTTTTCAACAACAATAAGAGAATGTAATAATGCTGTTGCTAAAAGCCACGGCATGAGAGATGCATTTTCAACCGGATCCCAGAACCACCAACCACCCCAACCCAATTCATAGTATGCCCATAGAGCGCCAAGCGCTATTCCAATTGATAAAAATGTCCAAGCAGTTACTACAAAAGGTTTCATATAATTATACCACGGTACATTTTCACTATTACCCAAAGCCAAAGCAGCGACACTAATAGAAAAAGCAGCCGACAAACCAACATAACCCACATAAAGCAATGGCGGGTGAATCGCGAGAGCTGGATCTTGTAGAATTGGATTAAAACCCAAGCCATTTTCATAGGCAGGGAAAATTCTTTCAAAAGGATTAGATGTAATGATAGTAAATATTATAAATCCTAAAGTAACAAATGCTTGGAATTCTAAAGTTTTTGATACAAAAGTAAAATTTTTTGAATTATATAATTTAAATATAAAGTAATTAAATATTGTTAAAACAAGTATCCATAATAACATTGATCCCTCATGATTTCCCCAAACACCTGAAATTTTGTAAAGCAATGGTTTTGTCGTATGAGAATTTTGATATACATTTAGTACACTAAAGTCTGAAACTATGTGCAAAAAAATTAGTAAGAAAAAAGATAATAGAGAGAAAATTAATAGTCCTTTAACTGCTATAGAAATAAGGTTTAAATTACTTTTTTTTTGAGCACAAAAATATTGAAAAATAGCAAAAGCAAGGGATAACCAAAGAGCAAAATTTCCTAAAGAAGCTATCATAAAGCAATTATAATACTATCATTTTAGTTAATATGAAAACTATCTATAAGCCACATGTACATAACACATATTCAATTAGAGGCTAATTTAATGAATTCGGTAATTTAAAAGTTACATTTTCTTTTACTATTTCAATCTCTTCTATTTTAACTTTAGAATGAATTTTTATTTTAGCTATAAAATTTTGCACTAACTTTTCTGGTGCAGAAGCGCCAGAAGTTAAGCCAATTTTATTACATTTAATAATCTCATTCATAGGTAAATCTGAATCAAAACTTACTAGACGTGAATTATTACAACCAACTTTTTTTGCTACCTCAACTAATCTTTTTGAGTTTGATGAGTTTTCACTACCAATCACAAAAAACATATCACATAAAGGAGCTATTTTTTTTACTGCACTTTGTCGATTAGTTGTTGCATAACAAATATCTTCCTTAATTGGAGCTTTAATATTTGGAAATTTTTTCTTCAATAAATTGATCATATCCTTGGTATCATCTACTGATAAAGTAGTTTGGGTAACATAAGCCATAGGTTCATGAAATTTAATACTTTTTACATCTTCCATAGTTTCAATTAACGCAATATTTTCTTTTGGAATTTGACCCATTGTTCCAATTACTTCTGGATGATTTTTATGCCCTATTAGAATTGTTTTATAGTTGTTTTTATAGTGTCTTTCTGCTTCTTTATGAACTTTTGTTACAAGAGGACACGTAGCATCAATGTAAAAAATTTTTTTACTATCAGCTTCTTTGGGCACACTTTTAGGTACTCCATGAGCTGAGAAAATTACAGGTCGTGAGCAATCCTTAATTTGATTTAATTCATCAATAAATATTGCACCTTTTTTTTTTAAATTTTCTACTACTTGTTTATTATGAACAATTTCATGTCTCACATAAACTGGTGCACCAAATTTTTTTATACTTTTTTCTACAATCTCAATAGCTCTAACAACTCCAGCACAAAATCCTCTGGGCGATGCTAATAGTATTTTTAATTCATTAGACATTTTTTTTTATCATTATAGAACCTTGGCGAGTTGATCGCCAAGGTTTTTTTAGTTTTAAATAAGTATTATTTTTTTGGAAGTGTTGCGTTTAAAATAAAAGCTAAAAATCCAGCTGGTATTAATCCAGTTGTTAGCAATAATTTAAATTTAATTCCAAAATCAGGTATATGGGCAACAACTTGAGGTAACAGAGATAAGCCGATACCAAAAGATAGTGATAAAGCTAATATTAAAAGATTTCTCTGACTCATATCAGCTTGAGAAATTAATTTAATACCCGCAGCAACAATCAAACCAAACATAATGATAGCCGCACCACCAATTACAGATTCTGGCATTGCTGCAATAATTCCACCAAGTTTTGGAAACAAACCTAATAAAATTAAAATAACACCAGCAACGGTTCCAACATGTCTGCTAATTACTCCTGTGAAAGCTACGAGACCCGCGTTTTGAGAATAAGAAGTATTAGGCATAGCATTAAACAAAGCTCCAAAAATTGTACCAGCTCCATCAGCCATTATACCGCCAGATATTTCTTTATCTGTTGCTTCTCTATTCGCTCCACCCATTGTTGTTGCACTTATATCTCCAATTGTTTCTATAGTTGTTACAATAGACATAAACAACATTAGTATAATTGCACCAGGAACAAAATCTATTCCGTATTGAAGAGGCATTGGAAGAGCAAACCAACCAGCGTCTGCAATTTTTCCATAATTTACCATACCTAATGCCATTGCCACTATGTAGCCAGCAACCATTCCAATTAGAATAGAAGCTGATGATACCATCCCCTTTCCTTTTTGGTGAGCTATCAGTGCTACAATTAAAACAGTAAATGCTATGAATAGATGATTTGCATTACCAAAGATTTCAGGTTTATTACTCATTAACCATCCACCTCCACCAGCATACATAAAGCCAACTTTAAGAAGACTGAAACCAATCATCAAAACAACTATTCCTGTCACTAACGGTGGAAACATATGTCTGATTGGTTTTAGAATTTTACCAATAAACATTTGAAAAATACCTCCTATTAATGCAGCGGTAAAGATTGCTCCAAGTCCAAATGCCTTAAAAGGCAACATTATAGGAATGAAAGCAAAGCTCGTTCCTTGAATAATTGGAAGTCTTGACCCAACTTTTTTATAACCAACAGTTTGTATAATTGTTGCGACACCAGCAACAAACAAAGCCATTTGTATTAAAAATATTTTTTCTGCGGGCGTTGAACCAAAAACACCTGCAACTATAATTGGCACAGTAATGTTTCCAGCAAACATTGCGAGCACATGCTGAATTCCCAATGGTATCGACTGATTAAGTGGCAATTTTTTATTTGTACCACCACCAGATGAAACTCTTTTTCTTGATCTAGCCATTAATCCTCCCTTAATTAATTTTTTAAAAGCGTATTAAACAAGATGAGTGATGTGAAGCATTAAATTGACTAAAAATCTGCTTAATAACCAAGTTTTTTATCAATTTGATTAATAAGTGGTTTATTAGCAACAAATAATTCTAAATTCTTAACAAATAATTCAAGCGTTAATCTAATATAACTTTCTCCATCGTCAGAGGATACGTGTGGAGTAATAACAAGATTAGGCGTATCCCAAAGTTTAGAGTTAGGATCAATAGGTTCTGGGTCAAATACATCAAGTATAGCTCCAGCTAATTCATTTTTTTTAAGCTTTTCACATAGTGCATCATAATCCATCACTGATTGTCTACCTATATTAACTATTCCGCAGGAAGGTTTAAGAAGGTTTAATCGATTGCGACTAATAAGATTTTTTGTTTCAGGTGTTTCTGGAAGAGCTAAATATATAAAATCTGCATCTGGCAAAACATCATCCATTTCATTTGTGGTTATTACTTTTGAGCATCCCTCAACATCACCACCTTTTTTATTTACACCAATAATTTTAGCACCAAGAGGAGCCAGAAGTTTTATCATTGATCCACCCAGAGCTCCCGTTCCCACAACTACAATTGTTTTTCCTGAAATAGGATTACTAAATAGAGATACAAACTTTTTATTTCTTTGATTTGTGATGATTTTGGGCAAATGATTCTGAAGCATCAAAATACTCATTAACCCATATTCCCCAGCTTTTTTTGAGTGTATGCCACTATTGTTAGTTAATATTAATTCTTTGTGCATCCAGTTCAACGGAGTTAAATGATTAATTCCAGCAGAAATACAATGAATCCATTTTAAATTTGGAGATATTTTTTTTAAATTAGAAGTTGGAAAATTCCAGGCAAGCAAAACATCTGAATTAGACATTGATGATTTAAAATTATCTTCATCCCAATCAACAAAGATTTCAATTTTTTCTTTTATTTTAGGGAATTTTTCTAAAGCTTTTTCAAAATGAGCGTTTGTTATTGTAAAAACTTTTTCACCTTTTTTATCTGTAGGAAAAGAACCTGGCGCCCAATGGTTATTTTTAACATGTATTTTAATTTTTTTATTTTTCAAAAAGCACCTTTTTCTTCTATTCCTGCTAACTTACTAATAATATGTTTATCACGGTCTTTAACAGACATTTTTTCTGCATCAAATTGTAATTTCATAACAGCCGAACCTATTGATTTAATAAATTTTCTGTCATCAATATTTCTTTTGGGCAATCTTAGTACTGTGTCCTGTCCATTAGTTTTTATTATACCTCCTTTTTTTTGTTGAGGTTGAGGGGGTTCCTTACCTTTTTTCAAACTTTTAATTAAATTTTTTATACGTCTTCTGTAAATCATAACCCCATAATCGGTAGGCATTAAATGTTCACCTTTGTGAGCGCTAATAGAACCCATTCCTTCCACAGCTTCAGCATCACCAGGATTTTTTTGCTTTTCTTTCCAAGTTCTATCCATAATTTCTCCAGCCTCGATTCTTTCACACCCTTCCTTCGTATTATATTCTATTGGATCACCTCTTTCACCAAAGTTACCCCAAGCTAAAGCTATACAATGATTATCATCAACAGGAACCACCCATCGAGTGAATGAGCTGCGTCCAAAATAACGTGTCTTAGTTCCGTCTGCTGCAAAAGCAGAACCAGCTTGAGTAAAATTAGGAAGTATTAATTCATTTACTCTAACCCAAACGTAATCATCTACACGACGTGTGTTACAGCCAAGATACTGAGTTCCTCTTTCAAAAAATTCTAATTCTCCAACTTCAGCAAAGCCTTTAGAAAACTGAAGTCCTGAACTTTGACCATGCAAAAAAGAAGTATGAACAGGATCCATAATTGCATCGAGCACTTGAATCCAATTACAATTATATTCTATGCAATAAGGTCTTCTAGTTATTTCTGGAATATCAAATGCATCATAGTGAGGGAATTCTGGTATACTTTCAGGTGGACCCAAGTAAGCAAATACTAATCCATTAAATTCAATTACCGGATAAGCACCAAGTTTAAATGTTTCCCTTAATTTAGCTGCTTGTTTTGAATCAGGATTTTCCCCAGGTGTTTCAAGAATTTCACCGTCTGGTGCAAACAACCATCCATGATAACAACATCGAATACCTTTTTTTTCACATTTACCATAAACCAAAGATGCTCTTCTATGGGGGCAATTTTTATGAACTAAACCAATTTTATTTTCTGTAGTTTTAAAAATAACTAAATCTTCACCTAGAATACGTATTTGAATAGGAGTAGTGCTTACTTCTGAGGTTAAGGTGACGGGATGCCAATATCTTCTTAAGTATTCTCCACCTGGAGTACCAGGGTCGGTTTGCGATATTGTTTCATCACTTTTTGGCGATTTTGATTGCTTATATCCTCTAAATTTTTTCATTATTTTTATTATTATTGATTAATCTAAAAATCGCAATTAGATTTGGCATTATATTTTAGGGGAAGGGAAAGATTAGAAATGATTAAAAATGGTAAGTCCATACATGGTCTTTCTGCCAAATCATATACCGATCCACATTTTTGGGAAATCGAATGCAATTCTGTTTTAGCTGATGGGTGGTTATTTGTTGGATTCGTTCATGAGTTTTTAAAACCTGGTGATGTCGTTCCGATTTCAATAGCTGGCAAACCTATACTACTTATAAAAAATAATAAAAATGAAATTAAAGCATTCCATAATGTTTGTAGTCATCGATGTCTTAAATTGATAAATGAAAAAAAAAATGTAGGAAAAATTATTCAATGCCCTTACCATTCTTGGACTTATGATCTAGATGGAAATTTAAAAGCCACCCCTCACTTTGGAGGCACTAACAATCATAAACCACAAGGATTTAATAATTTAAAACACGGACTTAAACCAATCCGCATGCATGTTTGGTACGATTGGATTTTTATCAATTTAAATGGGAAAGCAAAAAAATTTGATGAATATGCAAAACCTCTTATAAAAAAATTTAAAGATATTAATCTAAAAAAAATAAAAAAGGTTGCTACATTAGATTTTGGTAAAATTAATTCAAATTGGAAATTCCTTATAGAAAATTTTATTGAGCCCTATCATGTGCAGTTTGTACACAAAACAACAACCAAACAACCATTAAAAGATCATTACACAATTGTAGATGGAGTATGCCTAGGTAGCGGTGTAGACGTAAAGGAAGAGAATAAAGATAGCAATACTTTGTCTGTAAGTTCTAGATATTTATCTTTATTTCCTAATTTTATTATTGGAACCTACGTTCCTAATCAAATTGGTGTTTATTTAAATGTGCCTATAAGCCCAGGATTGACTACTCAAAAAAGAATAATTTATACTACCGAAGGTAAAGATATGACAAGTAAAGAAATTGATTTACAAAAAAAAATTTGGTGGAGCGTTCACAAGGAAGATCATGAAATATGTGAGAGATTGCAAGA
>Ga0209501_10004406_pt1 | contig 13511 bp, 13 predicted proteins | sample ArcticOcean_MG_C_4_FD_187434 | JGI IMG/M metagenome (GOLD analysis project Ga0209501, IMG submission 187434) | Marine microbial communities from western Arctic Ocean - ArcticOcean_MG_CB4_134 (SPAdes) (version 2) | ecosystem: Environmental > Aquatic > Marine > Oceanic | place: Arctic Ocean...
CGTCATTCCACGCTGGGGTATCTGAACCCGACCGAATATGAAAGGAGGTGGCAGAGCACACAACAACCGGTTGGACTTACAATGAATGCCAAGCTGGAGACTGTCCACTAAAATGGGGTAACTCCAATTCCGGTGCCGATGTGAACGAGCTTTGCGTGGCGCGGGAACACTGCCGACCAGAAAAGTGCGAATGCGATGAGTCCCGCGAAGTCGGAGAGCTTGCCCGTGAACCAGTTGCCGAACTGCGCCTTCAGGTAGAAATCGTTGACGAGCAGGAGGGCCAGCGAGGCGAGAAAAACCGGCGATCTAACTACCGTATGAAGGAGCAAGCTAGACCTCCTAATGACCGGCGAAGTTACGGAGTACTACGGGGTTTATAGCGATTTGGTTCCGTTAGGGTACCAGCTTACCCGCTCCGATACTCCGGCAGGGACTTGACGCTGTAGTTGCCCTGGCCTGCGGTGAGACTATCGACTCACGTCCACCCGTTCCAATAGCCAGTCCGTGATCGTGTCGAATAGATCTGGGGCAAATCTATCGATCATTGACGCAGTGGGCTTGGATGTAGGAACCATGAGTCCGTGGCTAGCCTTGGGTAAAACCGTAAGAGTAACGTCAGAATTCCCTGCTTTTTTCAGCGACTGCTCGAACACCGCAACACTTTTATCGACCGGAACCAAGATGTCGGCGTCCCCCCAGACCGCGAGTACGGGGCAGTGGACTTGCTCCAAGATTGGTTTAGGGTCGACGTCGAAGTCCTGCGGGTCGGGAATCTGCAGCTCGATCTCGATTAAGGACTCGGTATTGGCTCTCAAACCGTCACCTTCGAGATCGCTCGGAGAAACGATCCATTTGAGCCAGGGCTTGTCCCGTGCAGACTCTACGATAGCTTCGTATTCGTCCCAACCTTCGCCAGTCAGGGCGAAGGCTCTCCACAGCCCAGCACTGCGCCTCCTGACTTCGAGGGCTTCTTCTATCTCGTTATCCGCGCAGCCCTCTCGTCGAAGGGAGTTTGAGATGTAGAAGTTCATCTGGGCAGAAGGCGTTACACCGGGCGCGGACAGTGCAATTACGAACGCGATCTCCGTAGTTAGAGCGGCAGCCATGGGGCCCAACCAGCCAGCTTGACTTATCCCCCAAACGCCGATCTGGTCTGGGCTGATGTCGTCGCGTTGACGAAGCAACCTCACCGCCTCGATTGCGTCCTGAGCAAGATCTGGGAAGGAATGCGGGCGGTCGTTGTACAAACGCCAGTCGCCAGAGGAATTTCCGTTACCTCGCTTGTCGTAAAACAGCGTGGCAATTCCCTGGCTGACGAAATGACGAATGTATGCTTCATCATATGCGTAGTCGCCAGAACCCCGATGCGACTGGCCCGAGCCATGAATGGTTACCATCGCGGGGTGCGGCCCTTCGTTGTCGGGCAGCATCAGCGTCCCAGCGAGTTTCACATCGCCGTTACTGAAGAATAATTCTTCTTGGCGGACGCCGGTCATGCCGACCTCCTATGCGTTCCGATACTCCGGCAGGGGCTTGACGCTGTAGTTGCCCTGGCCTGCGGTAAGGCTATCGACGGCGGCGCGGGCGGTGTCGAGAGACGTGAAGCAGGGGATACGGGCGTCGGCGGCGGAGCGGCGTATCTCGAAGCCGTCCTCCACGGTGATCATTTCGGGGTTCCCTACTGTGTTGATGGCCGCCTGCACCTTGCCGCTCGTTATCACGTCGACGGTGTTCGGGTGCCCCTCTTCGTACGCCTTCGGGACGGTCGTCACGGGGATACCCAACGCCTTGATCATCATCGCCGTTCCGCCTGTCGCATAGAACTCATATCCCTGCGCGGCCAGCTTTTTTACGAGCGGGATGGTGTCCGCTTTGTCGCGGTCGGCGATGCTGAGGAGCACTGCCCCTTTTTGCGGGAGCATCATCCCGGCGGCCATGAGCGCCTTCGCCAGCGCGGGCCGAAACTCGGTGTCGATGCCCATGACCTCGCCGGTGGACTTCATCTCTGGCCCCAGGTAGGTGTCCACGCCCGCCAGCTTCGACATCGAGAACACTGGCGCTTTGACCGCCACGAGATTTTGTCGCGGCGATAGTCCACCCGAATAGCCCTGCTCGATAAGGGTCTTGCCCATCATGGCGTTGACCGCGAGCCGCACCATCGGCACACCCGTGACCTTGGAGATGAAGGGGATAGTTCGGCTGGAGCGAGGGTTGACCTCGATGACGTATATCTCCGTCTTCCGGGCTTTAGCGTTCGTCTCACCGGGCGTCCGATATGCGTCGCCGCCAACGACAACATACTGGATGTTCATCAGGCCGCGTACGTCGAGGGCGAGGCCGATGCGCGTCGTGTAATCGACGATCGTGTCGACTTCCTCGTCGGAGAGCGTCAGGCCGGGGTAGATGGCCGTCGAGTCTCCACTGTGGACGCCCGCCCGCTCGACGTGCTCCATGATGCCCGGCACGAGCACCGATTGACCGTCGCATACCGCGTCGACCTCGACCTCTCGGCCCTCGAAATACTTGTCGATGAGGACACGCCGACCCTCCGCCGCCGCTATTGCTTCGGCCCAGAATCTCACTAAATCGGTGGCGTTCTGCACGATCTCCATGGCCCGCCCGCCGAGTACGTAGCTGGGCCGCACGAGGACGGGGTAGCCGATCTCCTGTGCCACGGTCAGCGCTTGCTCCACCGTCGCGACCGCCGCGCCAGGTGGATTTGGTATACCGATTCGCGCGAGAAATTCTTCGAAAAGGTGCCGGTCGGAGGCCGTGTCGATGGATTCCGCCGACGAGCCCATGATCGGGAGCTTTGCTCGGTTGAGTGTTTGAGAGAGGTTTATCGCAGTCTGGCCGCCGAACTGGACGACTGTGGGGGGGATGACAAACTCTTCACCACCCCCGCCAGGCCGTTCTCCATTCAAACCACGCCCCTCTGAAGACTCCTGCCCCGAAGGTACATAAATTTCGTTCTCTATGATGTCGCGGACGCTTTCCTCGTCGAGGGGCTCGAAGTAGAGGCGGTCGCTGGTGTCGAAGTCGGTGGAAACAGTCTCTGGATTGGAGTTGACGAGGACGCTCTTGATGCCCTCGCGCTGCAGCGCCCATGCTGCATGCACGGAGCAGTAGTCGAACTCGATGCCCTGCCCGATGCGAATCGGCCCGCTGCCGACGACGATGGCCTTGGCGCCCGGCAGCGGCTCGGCCTCGTTCTCCTCCTCGTACGTGCTGTAGAAATAGGGTGTTTGGGCCTCGAACTCGGCGGCGCAGGTGTCCACCATCTTGTACACGGGCCGCATATCCCAACTCTGGCGGAGCGAACGGACTTCCTCGTGCGTGCGGTCGGTCAGTATCCCGATGCGGTCGTCGGCAAAGCCCATGCGCTTGGCCTCCCACAGCAAGTCGCGCGTCAGGTCTTCGTCAAGGAGCCGCCTTTCCATAAGGGTGATATTTTCGAAGGCGCGCGTGAACCAGGGGTCGATGCCGGTGATTTGTGACAGCTTCTCCGGGGTGATGCCGCGCCGAAGAGCGAACAGCAGCGCCCACAGCCGCTCGTCGTTCGGGTGCAGCGGCAGACTTGTCTCCCAGGTGCTGAGGTGCTCTGACCAGCGCGGATCCTCCCACAAGATCGAGCGTCCCGATATCTCCAGCGAGCGAACGGCCTTCTGGAACGCTGCCTCGAAGGAGCGGTCGATGGCCATGACCTCGCCGGTGGCCTTCATCTGCGTGGTCACGGTGCGGTCGCCGTATGGGAATTTATCAAAGGGCCAGCGCGGGATTTTTACCACACAGTAATCGAGAGCAGGCTCGAAGGCCGCCAGAGTTTTTTGAGTAACAGCATTGGGTATCTCGTCGAGACGCTTGCCGGTGGCGATCTTTGCCGCGACGCGGGCGATTGGATAGCCGGTGGCCTTGCTCGCGAGGGCGGAACTGCGGCTCACGCGGGGGTTGACCTCGATGACGTAGTACGAACTCTCTGCTCGGCCACCGTCGGGAAGACTCTCAGCGACGATGTCACCGGGCTCTAGGGCGAACTGAACGTTGCACCCGCCCTCGATGCCAAGCGCGCGGATTATCTTGAGGCTGGCCGACCGGAGCATCTGGTACTCCTTGTCAGACAGCGTCTGGCTTGGCGCGACGACGATGCTGTCGCCAGTATGAGCGCCCATCGGGTCGATGTTCTCCATGTTGCAGATGGTGATGCAGTTGTCGCCACCGTCGCGCATCACCTCGTACTCCATCTCCTTCCAGCCGACCAGCGACTTTTCTAAAAGCACCTGAGTGATGGGGCTGGCCGCCAGGCCGCTGGTGACGATGCGGTCGAACTCTGCATCAGTGTTGGCGATGCCGCCGCCCGTGCCGCCGAGGGTGTAGGCTGGGCGAATGACGAGTGGCAGACCGAGCGTGTCCTTGACTGCCAGCGCCTCCTCCATCGTGTGGACCGTCTCGCTGGGTGGCACCGGCTCGTCGATCTCGATGAGAAGCTGACGGAACAGGTCGCGGTCCTCGGCCTTGCGTATCGAGTCGAGGGGGGTACCCAGCATCCGCACGTTGTACTTGTCCAGCACACCGGCATCTGCCAACTCGACCGCCAGGTTCAGGCCGGTCTGGCCGCCAAGGGTCGGCAGGATGCCGTCGGGCCGCTCCCTCTCAATGATGCGCTCGACGACCTCGACGGTCAGCGGCTCGATATACACGATGTCGGCGATGTCCTCGTCGGTCATAATCGTCGCCGGATTCGAGTTGACGAGGACGGTCGTCACGCCCTCCTCACGCAGCGCCCTGCACGCCTGCGTACCGGCATAGTCGAACTCCGCCGCCTGCCCAATAACAATAGGCCCGGAGCCGATAACGAGAACTTTTTGGGGTTTAGGGGTTGTCATTAATATCTCAGATCTTTCATGAACGGACGCTGATGTTAACTAATTCGAATGCCACGATTCCTACTCCGAGCACTAGCCCTAAAATTCCAGGTATTCGAATAAATGAATCAAATCGCAACATGCCAAGCAACTTATGCACGTTCCCGAACCGCCCTAACTCGCGAAAGAAGTTCAGTAGCCGTGTTTTGTCCTCTTTGGACAGCTTCGAGTTGACCCGTGACTCGTCGAACGTATCTAGATACGTGTCAGATCGGTCATCGTTTGTGATATCCCAAGCATGGATATAGAAATTCCGTCTCATACCGAGTTGGTCTTCTATTTCACGCATTCTGAAGAAGATGATCAGCCGAACGCTCTGATTGCGTCGAAAGTTTGCTAGCCATGTTAGAGATAACGCTGCCAATGATAGCCCACCGACCACAATCGCTATGTCGACGCCCCCGCTGCCGAATTGCTTTGAACCCAATACTGCCCCTGCAATCGCCGCGCCTATCAAACTGATGACAGCGCTGAACTGCCACATCCGAGAATCGATCCCCGCGACCGCCGAATTACAGGTCTCGTACTCTTTCAGCAGAATTTCGGTGGTTTTAGAATCCACGGCCGACTTTCACGTCCGGTCGCTTGAGAGCGGCATTCCGCAGGCTTGCGACTCTGTTCACCTCACGCCGCATAAACATTCCTTCTGCTCTGTTCCACACGTTTCGGCTTACTCACTCGTTTAGAAATTTGCTGCCTCTAACAAATCGACATACGCGCTTTCGACCAACTGCTCGTCAAATATGCCCAGTTCTTTCATAAGCCGCTCGGCTTCCCGCACGCCGACTGCAATGTCTTCGGTGTCATCGAGGACAACCTCTAGCTCAAGAAAGTCGCCGAGAGACTCGACTTGATCGAGGTGGATGCGCGTTCTGCCGACCATCCAATAGTTACGGGTTTTCCTGACGGTGGTACGTACGCCATAGGCGGCCTCCAGAACATCGCATAGCTTTCCCGGCTCTGTTGTCATCGAGATCGAGTATGACGACAACTTTGGCCCGGCCTGGTTCGGGCGGTCATAGAAAATCAGATACCCTTCGATTGGAGACAGAACACGAAGCTTCAACCTTCCCGACGCGCAGTTAAAGAAATGATCCACATGATCGATCACCGTTGACTGCTGTCCAGCAAGTTCATGCGCAAGCTGATATTGATGATCGAAGTCGGTCACCCGCGCCTTTATTTCAACGTTCCGAGCCATTCAGTATCCCTTCATTCGCCGAAGCCCATCATACTGACCAACTCCGTCATCGTCCTCACCTCGACATCCGGCTCCACGTCGAGGTGGCGCGATGCGCTGGTGCGGTTGAGCCAGACGCTGCGGACGCCGGAGTCGTTTGCGCCCATCACGTCGTATTCGAGGTGGTCGCCGACGTGGGCGAGTTCGTGCGGCTCGCAGCCCGCCTCGCGGAGCGTGATCTCGAAGATTCGCGGGTCGGGTTTTTCAATACCGCCGTGCTCGACGGACAGCACCCGGAACTCGAAATATTTTTGTAAACCGAGGCGTTCGGGCTTCATGTTGCCGTTGGTGAGAAGACCCAGCTTATATTTGCCATGTAACGCTTCCAGCCCCGGGACCACATCGTCAAACGGCTGGTTATTGCGATTTCTTTCCTCGAAGTAAGCGTCTGACATCCGGCCAGCCAGCATCACATCCTTGATGCCGATGTCGGCGAGTGCCCGTCGCATCGAGTCGTGCCGCAACTGATTGAGGTCCGTGACGCCTCCCGGTAACTCGTCCCGTTCCCGCTGCCAGGCCTGATTCATCACGGCGACGCTGAGGCGCTCCGCCGCCGGTTCGTTGACGCTCTGAAGTTCATTCAGCGCCGCAGTGAGCCCACGTTCCAACGCTTCATCAAAGTCCCAAAGGGTACTGTCCACGTCAAAGGATATGGCTTTGATGCCGGTGAGGATGGTCATGCGACTGCTGGCTCAAAGAACTGCAGTTCAGGGATCCGCCGGAAACCCAAGTCTTCTGTGAACAAGCTGCACTCGTACTCAAGTGCAACCGCCGCGATTACGATGTCGGGCAGCGGGAGTGTCTCCCCTTGCTCTTTCAGTCTGTACGTAAGACGCGACGCCGACCACCATACTGGTTCGGTCGTGTCGAGCATCGCGAGCCCGCTGAGCATATCGGCGACTTCCTCAAACTGGGCTTTCGATCGAGAGCCGTGCAAGACTTCAGCGACGATTACGCCGGTGGTCGCCATCGTTTGCGCGTCTATCAAATTGTTGATGGTCTTCTCGTATCGATAGTTCCGGACCTTGAAGTAGTCGATCCAAATATTGGTGTCCGCCAACACGAGGTCAGATGTCATTACCATGCTCGTCATCTCCGGCCGTCCTCAATTGACCGAGTTTCGTCGTTCGCCACAACTTCCAGGAATCGTCGAGGTCTAGCTTCCCTGCCATGCTCTTCAGTTTCTCTAGCTTTACCCTTCTCAGGTAATCTTCGAGCACCTTTTCCACGGCGCGACTCTTGCTCGTTTCACCAGTCTCAGCCATGACCCGGTCCAAGACCTCTGGATTCACATCTAACGTTGTGCGCATCTTTGCACCTCATCAATCATAGTCACCATAATCATACATCATTATCTCGCACCATTTCAAGGAACCTATCAAAAATATACTCGTTGTCGAGGGGGCCGGGCGACGCCTCGGAGTGGTACTGAATGGTCATGATGGGCAGCGACTTGTGGCGGAGACCCTCGACGGTGTTGTCGTTGAGGTTGATGTGGCTTACCTCAAGCTCCGATGGCAGCGTGTCGGGGTCGATGGCGTAGCCGTGGTTCTGCGCGGTGATGTACACGCGGCCCGTTGCGAGGTCCTTGACGGGATGGTTGGCACCGCGATGGCCGAACTTGAGTTTGAAGGTTTTTCCGCCAAACGCGCGTCCGATCATCTGGTTGCCGAGGCAGATGCCGAGAATCGGCACCTTGCCGACGATCCCCCTGGCCGTGTCGACGGCATAGTCAAGCAGTTCCGGGTCGCCGGGACCGGGCGACATGACGACACCATCGGGCTTCTGCGCAAGAATTTCCTCTGCGGTCGTCTTCGCGGGCATCGCGGCCACCTCGCAGCCGCGCGTGCGCAGCATCCGCAGGATGTTGTACTTGAGGCCGCAGTCGTCGACCAGGATGCGGTACGGCCTGTCCTGAGCCTGTCGAAGGAGCTTACTTGCCGGTTCTGTGCCGGGGACCGGGTCGGTCCAGGCATACGGCTCTGGCGTAGATACGCGCTGTACGAAATCGGTGTCGCCGTAATCCGGGAGTTCTTTTAAGCGCGCCAGGGCATCCTCCGGCGACTCGTCGATGGTGATAACGCCCATCATCACGCCGCGCGTTCGCAGTCGACGAGTGATAGCGCGGGTGTCCACGCCGCTGATGCCGACGACTTCCTCGGACTTCAAAAACTCGTCGAGTGTCGAGGTGCTCAGGGTATGACTGGGGCGGGTCGAGTGTTCCCGCACAACGAAACCAGCCACCTGCACTTTGATCGACTCGAAGTCGCGTTCGTTAATGCCGTAGTTGCCGATGAGCGGATACGTCGGCACGACGATCTGTCCGGCGAACGACGGATCGGTCAGCATCTCCTGGTAGCCGGTCATCGACGTGCTGAACACGACCTCGCCGTGCGCCGACTGCTCGGCGCCAAAGGCGTAGCCCCGGTATACGGAGCCGTCTTCGAGTACGAGGTGTGCGGGGTTAGGCGTCACGGTCTTTGTTGGCCTCACTCAAGGTTACAGGGTACGGTCTCATAAAGTGCGCCATTGCACCTAGTAATGAGGATTGGAGCGTAAAAGCTACTATCCACGTGGTTACGATCCAAACGGTCTCCTCAGTTACGTTGCCGACGCTGGCAGAAAGCACCCCAGATGAAGCGATCAAAGTAGCAAGGACAAAGGCATAAGTTACGTTTGCCTTACTCAACGTACGAGTAGAGGAAACTCGATATCGCGCGTGAACCGCAGTCACCGGCTCTATGTGGTCGACCAGTTGAAGCCGACTTTCGATCGTCATGATGACATCCATGTCTCTACCGATCATTGATCTGAAACGGAGGTAAGTCCAACTGAATACGAATCCAACCAAGGTAGCCAGTAGCGATCCCAGAACTAGGAGAGTATCGGATTGATCGTCGCTCGAACCTAGTCGATCGATTGCGAGCGATGCACCGATCACAACAAGATAGAGGCTAAACATACTGTTTCGCAGCTTTTCGTTGTGCTGGACGTTCCTCCATGCAAGGTCAAGCATGCTCAGAAGAATTGGTAGTTCGTCGTCGCTAGGCTTATTCATGCAATCGGTCTGACTTTCCTACTCTCGTATTGCACCACCTCGTTCCTAACAAACCTCTTGCAGTTGACGTTGCTTGTCGAACCTGATTACCAGCCCAATCAGCATGCATTCACCACCTCCCCACCATACACCGTCGTCACGACGCGCCCGCGCAGAGTTGCGCCTGTGAGCGGGGTGTTCTTGCCTTTGGAGGCGAACTTGGATGGGTCGACGACCCACTCGGCATCGGGGTCTATGATGGTGATGTCGGCTGCTGCGCCGGCGCGCAGGGTACCGAGATCGTTGCGGCCCAGGAAGCGGGCTGGCGAGGCCGTTAGCCTGTCGATGAGGACAGGCAGGGGCACGTCCCCGGAATGGACGAGGGCCATGAGCGAACCCAGGGCCGTCTCGATGTTGCTGATCCCGTTGGCGGCTTCCTGGAAGGATGTGTGTTTCTCGACAGTGCCGTGGGGTGCGTGGTCGGTTGCGATGAAGTCGATGACGCCGTCCCTGAGCGCCTGCACCATCGCCTCCATGTCCTCGCGAGCCCTGAGCGGCGGAGCGACTTTTGCGTTGGTGTCGTAGGCGAAGTTAGTCAGAGTGTCGAACGGCCCGCCATTACGCAGATGGCCCATAACGGTCTCGTCGGTGATGGTCAGGTGGTGCGGCGTGACCTCGCAGGTGACGCTGATGCCATTCTCTTTGGCGCGGCGAACAAGCTCAATGGTGCCCGCGGTGCTCGCATGAGCGATGTGGACATGGCCGCCAGTGAGTTCGGCAAGCTCGATGTCGCGGGCGACCATGATCTCCTCGGCGGAGTTGGGGATGCCCTTGAGGCCGAGGCGTGTGGCGACCCAGCCCTCATTCATCGCACCGCCCTCTGACAGCGACTTGACCTCCGCATGGTTGATGATCGGCAAGCCAAGAACGGAGGCATAGCTGAGCGCCTGTCGCATGATGTTGGTATCGGCGACCGGATGCCCGTCGTCGCTGAATCCGATGGCACCGGCGTCGGCAAGCTCGCCCATCTCGGCAAGCTCTTTACCAAGGCTGCCTTTGGTGACCGCCCCGATGGGCAGGACACGCACGACGCCCTCAGCCGCCGCCTTGCCGAGCACGAAGTCGACGATAGCGCGGGAGTCCATGACCGGGCTGGTGTTCGGCATGGCGCAGACGGTCGTAAAGCCGCCGCGTGCCGCCGCCAGCGTGCCGGTCGCAATGGTCTCCTTGTACTCGAAGCCTGGCTCTCGCAGGTGAGTGTGCAGGTCAATGAAGCCGGGACAGACGATCTTGCCCGACGCGTCGATGACGGTCGCGCCTTCTCTCTCCACGCCGCCGTCGACGCCCAGGATATTTTTCCCTTCGATGAGAACGTCTGCAACTTTATCGATGTCCTGAGAGGGATCGACGACCCGTCCGCCTTTGATGATGATTAAAGTGGAAGTCATTCGTCTTCCTGTTCTTGTTGATATTCGTCGAGCTTGATCCTCAAGCCAAGGCCTCCAGCGGGATATCCACATAGCGTTCGCGAGACATCTCCGCCCCGTAGGCAATACATGCAAGAACATCGGCCTCTTCGATGCCGGGGTATTGTTCAAGAAGCTGTTGGGTTGTCCAGCCAGCAGCCAGAAAGTCAAGCACAAGAGATACCCAGATACGATGCCCACGAATGCAAGGCTTCCCGAAGCAAATGTTCTGGTCTATAGATATTCGAGAGAGTAGTTCGTCTTTGTTCATTCGAGAACCTCCATGGGCCAGCTATTCAACCCCATCGGACGAGTATGTTGAACATATTTGTCCACTGGTACCCAATTGAGTCAAAAGCAATCGTACTCTGAAGTCAGGATTTGCTCCCACCCGTTCGTGCTGAGCTTGTCGAAGCATGAGTATGCACGACAAGCCCATCGTTAAGACACTTTTTTAACGCTTGACCTCGACAGTTCAACCAACTTATCCCAATCGCTCATCATCAGCGCTTCCTTCTTTGCCCTCGACCACCCTTTGATTCGACGCTCCTGCTCTAACGCTTCGATTCGGGACGGTAGCTCTTCCGCCAACACGAGCTTCACCGGTCTCCTGCCATGAGTGTAATTCGGGAACAGGCCGCGTTGGTGAGCCGACAGCCTTGCTTCCAAATTATCCGTGTGGCCTGTGTAATACGAGTCATCCGCGCATTTCAGTATGTAGACGTAGAATCCCAATGGCTATCTTGTCCTGTATACCTGCCCCCTTCGGCGTGGCTCAGGACAGGCTTCGACAGGCTCAGAGCCTGCCCTGAGTTCATCGAAGGGGCGAACGGACAAAAGCATTGCTTCACATGAAAAGACATAATTACCTTGCTCAAAGACCGTTCCGCCGTTGATTAGCGCCGTCACGACTTGCTCCCGTTATGAGACGGTGTCACTAAGCTGTACAACAAGGCCATTCGCACGGCCACGCCGTTGGTGACCTGCTCTTCTATTACCGACGCAGCGCCGTGGGCCACGTCAGGGTCGATCTCGACACCTTCGTTCATCGGGCCAGGGTGCATGACGAGCGCATTAGGGTTCGCCAACTTCATACGCTTCGAGTTGATGCCGTACATTCGGGAGTATTCGCGGAGGCTCGGCAGGTGGCCCGCCTCCTGCCTTTCCAGTTGCAAGCGAAGGGCCATGATCACGTCGGCGCCCTCTATGGCGGCATCGACCTTCGTCTCGACCTTGACGCCCGCGAAGGGATGCTCTTCGGGAAACCCTTGCAGGAAGTCCGGCGGGAGGAGGGTTGGCGGCGCGCAGACTGTCACCTGGGCCCCCATCTTTGTCAGAGCCCAGAGGTCGGAGCGCACGACTCTGCTATACAAAATATCACCGACAATGGCGACCTTTAGACCGTTGATGCGTCCAAGGTGCGACTTAATCGTGTACAAGTCAAGGAGCGCTTGCGTCGGGTGGGCATGAGCACCGTCGCCCGCGTTGATGATCGACGCATCGAGGTGGCGAGCCAGAAAGTAAGGCGCGCCGGAGTGTGCATGTCTTATGACGATCATGTCGGCGTTCATGGCCTGGAGGGTCAGCGCGGTGTCGTACAGCGACTCGCCCTTTTGGACACTGGAGCCGCTTGCCGAGACGTTGATCACGTCAGCGCTCATGATCTTCCCCGCCTGCTCGAAGGAGGCGCGGGTCCGGGTGCTGGTCTCGTAGAACAGCGTGAAGATGGTCTTACCGCGCAGGGTAGGCACCTTACGAATGTCTCGGCTGAGTACTTCCTTCATCACGTCCGTGTTTTGAAGTACCTCATTGATCTCTTCTTGGGAGAAATCGTCGATGTCGAGGACGTGCCGCCGTGTGGCGAGATGGGATTTAATCGGTCCCGTAGGAATGGCGAGACCGGAGCCCCTGGTCGTCATGCCTGCCCCCACATGAGAATCACTTCGTCGTCACCGCCGTTCTCGTGGAGGCGGACGCGTACTGCCTCGTCGAGCGAAGTCGGTATATTTTTCCCAATGTAGTCCGGGCGAATCGGAAGCTCCCTGTGGCCACGGTCGATCAGGACGGCGAGTTGGACGCTGCTCGGCCTGCCGAAGTCGTTGAGGGCGTCCATCGCGGCGCGGATCGTCCGGCCTGTGTATAGCACGTCGTCTACAAGTACCACTGGCACACCTTCTATCGGCACAGGGATGCTGGTGGGACGCATGATGGGACGCCCCCGCCGACCCAGGTCGTCGCGATAGAGGCCGATATCGAGCTGGCCGACCGGCGGCCTCGTCCCAACGAACTCCTCGATGAAGTCGCCAATCCTGTTGGCCAGGTGCACGCCGCCAGAATGAATGCCGACAAGTACGACCGAATTCCCGACATTGCCTTCGACAATTTCGTGGGCAATACGGGCCAGCGAGCGTCGCATCTGCTCGCCGTCGAGTACCTGCCGTCCAGGTATCGGTGCCGCTTCTTGGGCCGCGTTAGCGACTGATTTCGTCAACAAAAAACCCCTTACCGGAGGGGCAAGAGGTCGAGTGTAGTCTAGTCCACCCATCACGCCGATGGGTTTTAGCTGCTCACGCCTTGCCAGCCTCGCGGGACCGACTTAAAGGTTCGCGTTTGATTTTCGTCCCCCGTATGTTATTCCGAGTCGGTGGCGTGTTGCAAGTATCCTCGGCCCATTTTTCAGGGAAATCTCCGTTCGTGCTGGGCGTCTTGGGCTATTCAGCCGGGATTCCCCATATCAAGCTGCCTGGACCTGGCGACACATTATCCTCGACGAGAGCCATGGGAGTATCACTCACCAACGCCGTCAACCATCCAGTCAAGCTCACAACGCCATCTGTCGGCGTCGT
>Ga0209501_10004407_pt1 | contig 13511 bp, 9 predicted proteins | sample ArcticOcean_MG_C_4_FD_187434 | JGI IMG/M metagenome (GOLD analysis project Ga0209501, IMG submission 187434) | Marine microbial communities from western Arctic Ocean - ArcticOcean_MG_CB4_134 (SPAdes) (version 2) | ecosystem: Environmental > Aquatic > Marine > Oceanic | place: Arctic Ocean...
CAACGCAATCGACACGCGTTTGTCCGGGACGCAAAGATCGACATCGCCCACCGCCCAATCGTCATTCAGGCCCAGAAGAAGTCGGTAATGCGCATTCAGAGATTCCATCGTCTCGACCTCGGAAATCCCCCATGATCCCGAGATCGATTCCACACGTCAAATCAAGCAGCACCCACTAAAATGCGCGAAGAACCCTTATTTTCAGCCCCGACGGCGAGAGTCTGGCAGCACGAAGCGACAAAAGATTCCTTACGATTTGGAACGTTTCCTCGCGCCGCCGAATCGCGAGCATTGAAGGGGAAATGGAGTGGATTACCTCAGCCATCTTCAGTCCGGATAGCTCCACCCTCGCCTACTGTAATTCGCACGGCGGGAGTACAATTGATTTGTACGATTTGAAATCGGGAAAAGTCAAACCGTTCATGACATTCACCAAACAAGACTTCATCTTCATCGCATTTAGCCCCGATAACACAACGCTCTTTGCAGCGAGCAGACGTGGATGGCTGGAATTTTGGGATGTAGGAGCGGCCACGTGACGGCATCAGATCAACATAAACAATGGCATCTATTCCATCGTTGCCAACCCGAATGGCCAGACAATTTCAGTGCGGACTTCCGAGGGTCTGCAACTGCGAGATGCATCGACCGGAAAACTCTTGCGGTCGTTTTCGGGAATCCACTCGGCATTCAGTCCAGATGGCCAACTGCTGGCAATCACAACCAGCGAAGGCAGCGTGGAAATCTGGCCGATACAAATCGATTCTAAAACGGCGAAACCTGTCGTCGTTGCAGAGCCACTGAAGATCATCAAATTCACTTCAAGCGGTGGTGTATTCCGCCATCTTACCTTCACCCCCGACGGCCGCCACCTCGTCACCGCCAACGCCAACGGCACGGTCTATGTACTGCGGTTGAAGGAGTGGTTGGCGAAGTGATCGAATCTCGCTGAACGCCGAAGGGGGTTGGCGACGGTTTTCTCATCGGGTATGCTGGCGGTATCGCTGATGCGAGTTGGCGCGCAGCGGTGAAATTCAGTTCAACGATTATCGCATGATCACTTTGGAGTCTGTTGATGCTCGATGGATCACGATCAAACCCAACCACGCGTCGCGAATTGTTGCGTGTTGGTGGACTGGGGGCCGTGGGGTTGTCGCTGCCGCAATTGTTGGCCGCCCGGGCAGCGTCGGCAGAGAGCGCAGCCGCCGACATTTCGCTGACGAAGGCCGACTCTTGTATCGTGTTGTACTTGAACGGCGGTCCCAGCCATCTCGACATGTGGGATATGAAGCCGTTGGGGCCGATCGATATTCGCGGTGAGTTCAGTCCAATTGCATCGTCGCTGGATGGTGTGAGTGTCAGCGAACATTTGCCGCTGTTGTCGAAACAGATGCACCGTGCGACGCTGGTGCGGTCGATGAATCATAGCGTCAACAATTCGCACGCCGCCGCCGTTTATGCGGCGTTAACCGGACACGACCGTGGCGAGCAAGGCGGCGGTGCCAAGCCAACCGATCATCCAGCACCGGGCGCGGTTCTCGCCAAGTTGCGACCGGCGCGTTCCGGAGTGCTGCCTTACGTCACCTTGCCGTATAAGACGAAAGAAGGTGCGGCAGGCCCGTTGCAGCCGGGGTTTCTCGCGGGCTTCATGGGACCGACCTACGATCCGTTCTGGGTTTTGGACAACCCCAACGCGGCGAAGTTTCACGTGCGCAATTTGTCGTTGCCCGCCGGTGTCGCGACAGAGCGGATGTTGGAGCGTGGTAGTTTGCTGACTGCACTCGATCGCGGTTTGGGCAATGCGCGGCAACCTCATCTTGACGCCATGAGTGACTTCCAACGTCAGGCGTTCGATCTGTTGACATCCAACAAAGCACAGCAGGCATTCCAACTCACAAACGAACCGGCCGACGTGCGCGACCGCTATGGCCGCAACATTTACGGCCAAAGCGTGTTGTTGGCGCGACGGCTGATTGAAGCTGGCACGCGGTTCGTCACCATGTCGTGGGCTCCCGATGCCAACGCAACGTGGGACACGCATGGCGGGAACTTTCAGAAGCTCAAGACCACCTTGCTGCCGCAGTTCGATGCTGCCTGCAGCAGCCTGATTGAAGACCTGGCCCAGCGCGGCCGATCGGATCGCACGCTGGTCGCCGTGCTGGGGGATTTCGGTCGCACGCCGAAAATCAACAAGGGCGCGGGCCGCGATCATTGGAACGCGTGCTACTCCATCATGCTTGTCGGCGGCGGAATCAAAGCGGGATATGTCCACGGAGCCAGCGACCGCATGGGTTCGCAGCCGGCCGAAAGCCCCGTCTCCCCCGGCGACATCGTCGCCACCATGTACCGCCTCCTCGGCATCGACCACCGCCACGTCCTCTACGACTCCCTCGACCGCCCCCACACCGTGGTCCCCGAAGCGCGGGTGGTGCAGGACTTGCTTGGTTGAGGTTGGACGATGTTGATGGCCGGGCCGGCGGTTAATCTCGAAAGAAATAATACAGAGCTGGCAACAATAAAGAGCTGCGTCCCCTTTTCTTCCCCGGCAACGCCTGGACCGCTGGACGCAGTCGATGGCTCGCAACAGGATCGATGCAGGCTGCTGGTTCGGTTTACCGGTTGAAACAATGACAGGACAAGAGATATCGCCTGTGGGCGAATCGCCTCCGACGCAGCTGGGGCGATTCCAAATCGAAAAGGTTCTCGGCGAGGGAGCCATGGGGGCCGTCTATCTTGCGACCGATCCCAAACTGAATCGAAAGATTGCTCTGAAGGTTCCCAAGTTTGGGAAAAAGGACGATCAGCAGATTCTGGATCGCTTCCATCGCGAAGCCCAATCGGCCGCGACATTGAATCATCGCAACATCTGCCAGGTGTTCGATGTCGGTGAACAGGACGGAGTGCATTATATCGCGATGGCGTTTGTCGAAGGTCGGCCGCTGTCGGAGTTCATCAATCCGGACAAATCGATTCCCGAACGAACGGCCGTTGCTCTCGTTCGCAAGCTGGCGCGGGCTCTCGATCACGCCCACAAACACGACGTGGTCCACCGCGATCTGAAACCCGCCAACATCATGATCGACAAGGAGAAGGAGCCGGTCATCACCGATTTTGGCCTCGCTTGCAGAACCGATGCCGAGCAATCGCGGATGACGCAAGACGGCACCGTTCTGGGAACGCCGGCGTACATGCCGCCGGAACAGGTCAAGGGCGAAATCGACCTCGTCGGCCCAGCCGCCGACATTTACAGTCTCGGCGTGATCTTTTACGAATTGTTGACCAGTGAATTGCCCTTTACCGGTCCGGTGACGGCAGTGATCGGTCAGATTCTGACAGCAGAACCGGTCAAACCGACCGAACTCAAACCCGACGTCGATCCGCAGCTGGAAACAATCTGCCTGAAAGCAATGGCCAAGCAGATTGACGATCGCTATTCCTCGATGGCCGAATTCGAGGAAGCCCTCAAGGACTATCTGCGAGCCGGGAAGACATTGGTAGATGAGGCGGTGATCAATCTGCCGGAAGGTCGCCATCCCAAATCAATCGGTCGTGGGGGATTGTCGGCCCTGTTCACCGCGTTTGGTGCCGGCGACACGCAGCAAGCAACGATTGAACCTAATCAGCCTGCGGCAACAACCGGTCGATTCCCCGGGGCTGCTCTCTGGGCACGCATCCCCTCGCGCGTCCGGCCCATCGCAATCGCTGCTGTGTTGCTGAGCGTTATTCTGCTGGGTGTCGTGATTCTGATTCCAACAGAGTACGGAACAATCAAGATCGAAATCGACGATCCCGACACTCAAGTCACAATCGGCGAGAAACAAATCACCATTGAAAACCAGGGGATGCCGATTCGGCTGAAAGCCGGAGAACACAAGTTGCTCGTCGAACACGACGGACTCGAAGCGGAAACGAAAGAATTCACGCTCAAGCAGAACGGAAACATTACGGTCCGGGCCGCAATGCTCGATGGCAATCCAGTCACCCTGCTGATCGATTCCAACGCCGCAGCCGATCTGATAACGGGCAAACCTGTCTGGACAGATCTGACGGGCGGATTCTGAAAAAGTCGGTATTTGGAATTGAGGTAGGAAGAATCCCTGAATCGCCATAGAGAGTGGTTTACAACCACCAAACTCTCGAAGGAGCGATTCAGGGATGAACGCAGAATATCATCGGCTGAAGGATCAGGCCAGACAATGTTGGGAAGAGTTGGAATCCGTCGCGGAAACCGGAACGGTGAAGTCGCCGATTGACGCGGCTGGATGCGAAGAACAGCTTGTCGAAATGGGGATTCGACTGGCGTCGCTGGCCTTCGGAATGGTCTTGGTCAGATCGGTCGCCGACAGACAGTCCAAAGATCGCGATCAGAAATTCATCAAGGCGCTGCCGAAGAAGTTTCACTCGCAGGGAAAACGGTCAGTTTCAGTTTCCCTGCGGGCTGATGTGAAAGTCAGCCTGTCGGTTCGCTATTTCCATCGACTCAAAGATCCAAGCCGTTCCCGACGAAAAAACAAGCGGCGCGGCTTGTACCCGACCTTGTTGAGGCTCGGCATTCATGGCGGGTGGACTCCGGCAACAACAACTCGGATGGTGAAATCGGCCGCGTTACTTGGATCGTACGAAGAGGCGTCGGTCACCGCAGACCTCTGCTCACGGCTTGTGCCAAACTCAGTGGCAGTCGTTTTCGCCGTTGAATTCACTCGCGGTGAACGCCGGAACTCGCAGACCAGGTCGTGAGTACGATTTGGCGCCGGGGGGCAGCCTGAGAACATGGCGCAGTCAGGTCAAAGCGTGCATCACCTTCAATGGTTAATCGCGTCAGTCGCGCTGGCCCGCTACAACAGTTTGATAGACAACAACGCATGAGCCGCCTGCAGCTCGCAACTGTCCAAATTCGCTGAGGTTGCATCACCCGCCCGCAATCTGCCCGGCCGCCAACTCGCACTGTTCCGTCGATTTCGAACCGTTTTTGGAGGAAGTGTGCAAGAAACCGCCGAATCTGCGAAGGCCGAAGCAGCGCAAACAATAAACGCTACTTCCCGAGCGGCGATAGGCCTCCCAATCCGGCGGGAAGCTTGTAGAGTGCCCGGACTTCGTCGGCGCTCAAGGTTCGGTTGTAGATTGACAGCTCATCAAACAGCCCGACATACCCGAGACCCACGCGGATGGTCGCTTTCGAAAGGTCCCACGTAAACACCTGACGGCGATCCTTCACGGTTCCCTGAAGGTCCCCGTTGATGTAGAGCTTCGCCGTTCCGTCGGGGCCGTCCGTGTTGAAGTCGGAGAAGGTCATTACTACGTGGGTCCACTTAGCGCGTCCGAACGGTGGCTGCTTGACACGGACGATGGGCTGCTCCGATTACCATTCCACTTTTGCGAACTCGAGCAATTGACTTTGGAAAGTTCTCGTTTCCTCCCCTGACAAGATGAAGGTGAACTTTTCCCAAGTGTTTCAACTGGTGTTCAAAACTTTTGGTCTCAACTGAGACTACACTCTGGTAGTGATAATAGGCCTCAAAGTCTTCGTTTGCCGAAAAACTGCCCATCAATGCTGGAAGTGAATCCTTGTCAATTACGCTTTCTCCAACTTCGAATCGAAGCTGCTCGAAGTGAATCGCGGGCCAAAAATTTTCGAGAATTGACTGAGACAGGCGGGTTTCCCAATCGGTTTCATATACGTAGTCCAATACATAAATATCCAGACCGACTTGTTGGCGTCGAAACAAATCGGGGATCGATGATTCATCCCTGATGGATGTGAACTTGAACTCGGACTCGTCGTAATACCCGATGTAACCCGTTCCCTGTGTGACATGCTTGCCATCACGATGACTGACAAGATGTGAGACGCCCTGAAACCCAAAATCTCCATCTTCGGTTTTCGTTGAGTAGAGTACCGTTCTGAAGCCGGACACCGAGAACACGGCAAACTTGCCAATGCCGAAACCGCCCCCCTCGTCGCCACCGAATTTGTTCGTGACACCTTTTGAGCGAACCAGCCCATACCAGCCCCCATCTCGATCCTCGTCGTCACCTTTAAGGCCTGTCGTCCCATAATCGCTGATTTTCAGGACTTTGATGTTCGGCTTCTTTATCTGCGTCAGCGCGCGCTTGTAAAACTTAATTCCTTTAGGGTCCTTCAAGTCCTTAAGGCTGGAGAGAATTGCGTGTTGCAGTTGCTTCAGACAGGGTATGTCGCCAGCGGGAACGTCAATGACTTCAAAATGGAGATCGACGGTCTTGGTTTCTTTCCGGGCTACGTCGCCAACATTTTGTCCGCATTCACGGGCAACGTAGTAATTGGGTCGCCCCATGAAAGTCTCAATACCTGAGTGGTTGAACCCAGTTTCCTCTCCACCGTTGGTCAGTGGAAACTTTAGCTCGATGTCCTTTTTCATTGGCGCGTTTCCCATTCGAAAAAAGTATCCGATGTTATGTCGGAGCGGCTATCTGTTTCGAGCACATTATCGTTTCTTAAGTCGCAATCACCGATTCAGGATGTTGTGAAGCCCGTCGCAACACACGTCTGTCGCCAATCGGGTAACCCCCGTTCACGGTGTGGGATTGCGCCGCATGGCAACGTGATTCCTACTCGTGACATGATGCCGACTCACCGAAACCGGCTTCGCTATCGCGTGTATATTGGAAAATCCAATTGGATGTCAGTTAAAGAAGTTACGAATGTTAACTCTGGGAAGAACTGAAAGACCTTACAGGGAGTTGGCTCCAGAGGTCTTCCACAGACTGAACCAGATCGACACTCTCATCAATCGTGTAGCCGAGGCGGCCATGCTGTTCAACCAAGCCGACTGACCTGAGCCAAGCCAGGATGAGATACGACTGGTAGTCAGGTACTGGCTCTCCACTCAACGATGTGATCGGCAAGACGGACTCCATCGAGAATCGCGTTCCATTGCGACCGGCACGAATGATTGACGAAACGAGCGAGCGAACAGAGTTCTGGTGCGTCTTGTGTTCGTATTCTCGTCTTTCCTTCTTTGACCAGCCGATTTTGACGAGGTGATCCTCGTCTCGCGCAAATTTGGGATAAGTCGCGGTTCGTTGTTTTGAGGAACGCCGCTTTTTGCTCGGAGTCCGGCGTTCTTTCTTGGGGCGAAGCTCCTCGTTGAGGTCCAGCCCAAGATCGTGCGCCGAGCCGTCTCGCAGCTCCGCAACCTTCTGGGCCCACGTTGAAAGCGTACTTATCGATGGGTAGTCGCCGCTTGCAGCGGCTTTTGCCACGAGATCCAGCAGTGCTCTCTCGGCGTCACGAAGAACCGATTTTCCGGATGAGATACCTTCCATAACCGGTCCGAAAAATCTGGAATTACGTTTGCAGCCAACGCTGTCGAAGGATAGATTTACCTTCCAGATGCCGCGCGGCCTCGTATTCGGCAGTTGGACAATGATTCAATGAGACGACACTGCAAGTTTCATCGCTCTCACAGCGCAATTCCGCCCTCGGTTGCGATTGCATTGACGTTAGTCGTCTGCTTTATGACGGCAGGATGCGATAGCGCCGAAGATCAGTTGAAGCTGGCGGAAAGCCATCTCGGGGACGAAAAACACGAAGAGGCCATGACGGCGTATAATCGAGCGATCAAACTCAAGCCCGATTACGCGATATCGTATTACAACCGGGGACTGCTTTATGTCAAACTCAGTCAGAATGAGAAAGCCATTGAGGATTTCGACAAAGCAATCGAGCTGGACAACAAGTTGGTAGAGGCTTATCGGAATCGTGGTCAGATTCATCTGCAACTCAAGAATCACAAACAGGCCATCGAAAATTTCAGCCGATTGCTGGAATTCGAACCTGAGAACTCTTCTGCTTACACCGAGCGTGGACTTGCCCATTCAGCCGCCGCACAGTTGGACAAAGCCGTCGCGGATTTCGACAAGGCTGTTGAGCTGGATGCCAAGAATGTCGCCGCCTGGCAGAACCGGGGACAGGTGCACGCGCGACTTGGCAAATCGGAAGACGCACTGAAGGATTTCAGCAAAGTTCTGGAACTGAAGCCGGATGACGCGCAGACGTATTTCCACCGCGGCTCGGAATACTCAAAGATACGTCAATTCGCCAATGCCGTCGCCGACTTTGACAAGGTGATCGAACTGAATCCGGCAGATTCCAACGCCTTGCGAGAACGCGGTTGGACACAGTTCGTCCAAAGAGATTCGGAAAAGGCGACCGACGATCTCAATCAGGCAATCGAGTTGAACGACAAGGATGCCATTGCTCGGGATTACCGCGGACAAGTGCTGGCCAGTCTCGGGGGTTGGGACGAGGCGATCGAAGATTATAACGCGGCCATCGATCTCAATGCCGATTTCTACCAGGCATTGTGCCACCGCGGTGTAGCCTATCTGGGCAAGGGCGAGTTGGATCTCGCAGCAGCAGACTTCGATGCGGTCATCGGTCGGAAGGGCGACTACGTCGATGCCTACATCAGTCGAAGCCGGCTGAGGCGACAACAGGCCGAATGGGACCAGGCCATGCAGGACGCTAACAAGATACTCGAATTCGATCCAAAAAACGCCGATGCCCGTCTGTCGCGCGGGATGGCGTTTAACGGCAAAGGCGAATACGACAGCGCCATCGAGGATTTCGACTGGGTCTCCGAGCAGGGAGGACAGGACATTGCCGCGAGTACGCGTCGTTCCAAGGCGTTTGCGAATCGTTCATTCTCATACTACTTGAAAAAGGAATACCTGAAGGCGATCGATAGCGCGTACTTCGGAATTTTGCAAAAAAGCGACAATTTCCAAGCGCATAACTATCGCGCGATGGCATACATCGCCCGCGAGCAGTTCGACAAGGCAATTCGCAGCCTGAACCTGGCGATTCGGTACAATCCGGAATTCGCAGAAGCCTACAGCAACCGCGGCTATGCCTACGGAGCGAAAAACAACTTCGATCAGGCAATCGGCGATCTGGATAAGGCGATTGAGTTGCAGCCGGAGTTTGCCGAAGCATTCCAGCGCCGTGGTCTGGCGTACTCTGCAAAAGGTGACCTGGAACAGGCCGCGAAGGATCTCGACCGGGCCATTGCCCTCAAAGCCGACTTTGCCGAGGCGTTTTGTGATCGCGCGCTCATTTTCGGTATGCGGCGCGACATGGTACGAGCCATGGCCGATCTCGACGAAGCGATTCGTCTACAGCCCGGTTTCGCCAAGGCGCACTTGCGGCGGGGTCTGGCATACCTGGAGCAGGGCAAGTTTGACATGGCGATCAAAAGTTTTGACGAAGCAATTCGTTTGGAGAAAGACTATGCCGAGGGGTTCTGTTTCCGGGGTTACGCACACCACGGCGCGGCAAATTTCGACCAGGCGATGAAGGACTTCACCGAGGCGATCAAATTGAAACCCGATTTTGCCAGAGCGTATTTCGGCAGGAATCTCACGTATCGAAAACTCAAGATGAAAACGGAAGCGGCAGCCGACCTGAAAAAAGCGAAAGAGCTCGATTCCGGCAGCAAGTGATCGTGTGAAAACGGAGTGCCATCATCGACTTGTGCGTGCTTGCTGTCATGCGGGAAAGAGACTGAGTTTGTTTCGCCGTTACGATATCGAGCAGGTAGGCAGCACGCCGAAGCCGGTCTGAATTCGTGCCGCCGTTTGCCATGTGCGGAACTCCTGATCGGCAGAAGGAAATTTCGGGGAGGCGTTCCCTTTGCCGAAAGACGATTGGACATACAGGCACAATTCTGTATCATCAACTATATGTGATGGTTGAGGCTGGCATGATCGATCGGCGTCCGGCATCAGCCTGTCGCCGGACGCGATGAGACTGTTTTGTATCCTATGTGTGAGACTTGGGGGGTATAAAGATGGCGGTAAAACAACTCCGATACCTCGGATGCTTGTCCAGGCGTTCGAATGTCGGCTGGTTGTGTGGTGCGGTCGCGATGGCGATTGTCTGCTCATCGATACTTCCCGCGACAGCGGCCGCTCCGCGAAAGCGGGGCAGCAAGGCGGCGAAAAAGAAGGACGATTCGCTGCCGCCGCGGTTTCTCGTTGAGTCGAAGGAGGTCGACCCGTCCAAGCTGTCCCGAGCGATGCTGTCGGCAAAAGCGATCGACCGGCTGGTTGAATCCAATTACAAGAAACACAAGATTAAGCCGAATCCAAAGACGACCGACGCACAGTTCGTACGGCGAATCTATCTGGATATCGTCGGCACGATTCCCACCTACCAACAGACGCGGCTGTTTCTATCGTCAGGAAATCCCGATAAGCGAAAGCGTTTGATCGACAAGCTGTTGAGCAGTCCCGGTTACGCCAGCCACTTCTATAACTACTGGGCCGACGTTCTACGTTACACCGACAGCTTGAACAACAGCGTTCGCGGCGAACACTACCGGCAATGGATCAAGCAATCGCTTGCCGAAAACAAGCCGTGGGACGAAATGGTACACGAATTGATGACGGCCGAAGGGCGGATCTGGGAGAACCCGGCGACCGGTTATCTGCAGCGCGATTCCGGCATGCCGCTCGACAACATGAATAACACGGTTCGCATCTTTCTGGGCACGCGCATCGGTTGTGCCCAATGCCACGATCACCCGTTCGATCGTTGGAAGCAGAAAGAATTCTATCAGATGGCCGCTTTCACGTTCGGCACGCTCACCAGCACCGGCGGCGGCGACAAGCGTTACTTCAAAGAGACGAATCCCAACAGTCGGCTGCAAGCAGAATTCGAGGATATTGAACAGGAAGAGGAAGAGCGGCGGCAGCGACGCTACAGTTTTAACCGCTTGATCGGCATCAACATGATGATCGTTAACGATCAAATCGGCCGAAAGATTCAACTCCCCGCCGACTACGCCTACGACGATGCCAAACCGAAAGAGGTCATCGCGCCGAAGACGCTGTTTGGCAAACCGGCCGACATCAAACCGGGAGAAGCCCCCCGCACGGCTTTCGGTCGCTGGCTGACCTCGAAAGAGAATCCACGCTTCGCATTGACGATTGCCAACCGCCTGTGGAAGCAGGCCTTCGGCGCCGGCCAGATTGAACCGGTTGACGACATGATGGGCGACACGGTCGCCGAGAATCCCGAATTGATGAAATTACTGGAAACGGAGATGAAGCGGTTGAACTTCGACATGAAGGAATACCTACGGATCGTCTTCAACACCGAAGTGTACCAGCGCCAGGCATGCTTCGCCGAGGTCAATCCGGGCGAACCGTATCACTTTCCCGGTCCCGTTCTGCGCCGCATGTCGGCGGAGCAGGTCTGGGATTCTTTCCTGACGCTCACCGTCGTCAAGCCGGATGAATACCGTGAGATACCGGCAAAACTGCGGACCGATGTCGTCGGCGTCGATTTGAACACTGTGACCGCCGTAGAAATGCTGGGGGTAAACGGCCAAGCGAGCGCCAAAGTCGACAGCAAGCGGGCAGGGTGGGAGAAGAAATATAAATACAAAGGTGTACTTCTGGGGCGGGCATCCGAACTTCCCTCGCCGGTTGCAGCCAATCATTTCCTGCGCAGGTTCGGCCAGTCGAACCGCGAACTGATTTCGGCATCGTCGTCACTCGGTTCCGTCCCGCAAGTGCTGGCTATGTTCAATGGTCCAGTGACGCACATGTTGCTGGAGAAGAACTCGGCGATGTACAACAACGTCATCCGGCAGCGTACGGTTGAAAAAGGTGTGAAAGCCGCCTTTATGACGATTCTGAGCCGTCCCCCTGACGACGATGAATCCAAAATTGCGATTCAGGAAGTCAGGCAGAGCGGCGCAGCCGGCTACGGTAACGTCATCTGGTCGCTCGTCAACACGCGCGAGTTTTTGTTCATTCAATAATCGTCTGACGCAATCCGGCGGTCGAGCGACTTGTAGCGGCCGTCGCGTTCAGCGCGATTCTCTTTCGACAAATCAAGAGGCGAACTGATGAGAGAAATCCTGGCAAAGCTCGACGGTATCGGTCGCCGGCAGTTTTTGGAAAATACCGCCAGATCGGTATTGGGCGTCAGCCTGCTGCCGGCATTGGAGAGCGCCGTCGCTGCCGCACCGGCCGGAAACAAGGGGGGTAAGGCGAAGCGTCTGATCTATCTTTTCATGACGGGTGGCATGACGCATCTGGACACGTTTGATCTGAAACCGGGTCACGAAAACCAGGGCCAGACCCGCCCCGGCAAGACCAACGTCCCCGGCAAGCAGATTAGCGAGTTCCTGCCGACGCTGGCCGGTCAGTTCGACAAGATCGCCGCGATTCGCTCGATGTACACCGAAACCGGCGCTCACGAGCAGGGACAATACATGATGCGGACCAGTTACAAGCAGATTGCCACAACGCGACATCCGTCGATGGGTCCGTGGATACAGAGGTTGCAGGGACGCCAGAACAAGGCGCTGCCCGACACGGTAACGATTAGCGCACCGGCTCGGCATCCCGGCGCGGGCTTCTTCGATCCAACGTTCAGCCCGCTGCCGATCGGCGATCCCAACCGCGGACTGGAGGACACGATTCCTCCCGCTTATCTCACCAACGAGTCGTTCGAGAAGCGGATTTCGTTGATCGACAAGTTCGACAAGAAATTCCGCAAGCGGTATCCGGTCAAGAAGGTTAAGGCCTACACCGATTTCTATTCTCAGGCCACAAGTCTACTGTCGAGCGGCGAGTTGAAGGCGTTTGACTTGAACGAAGAGAAAAACGAGGACCGCAACCGGTACGGACGCAACACGTTTGGACAGGGCTGTCTGCTGGCTCGACGCCTGATCGAGAACAACGTCCGCTGCGTTGAAGTGACTTGCGGCGGCTGGGACATGCACAGCAACCTCTTTAGCGCCGGTACGCTGCCCTCCCGCGCCGGGCTGATGGACCGGGCGGTGGGCAATTTGCTCAAAGATCTTGCCGAACGGAATCTGCTGGATGAGACGCTGGTCGTGTTGACCACTGAGTTCGGCCGCTCGCCGGTGATTAACTATAATGCAGGTCGCGACCACCATCCTGCCGTGTTTTCGGCGATGCTGGCGGGCGGCGGAATCAAGGGGGGCCAGTTTTACGGCAAATCGGACGACGAGGGCCACAGCGTCGACGAAGACGGCGTTTTGCCGGCCGATTTCAATGCCACGATCGCGACAGCATTGGGCCTGCCGCTCGACAAAGTCATCGTTTCGTCGACCGGACGCCCCTTTAAGGTCGCCCACGACGGCGAGGCAATTACTAAATTGTTGTAGGGGCTCGCAGGCGCGCCGTTCCAAAGAGCTTTCGAACGCGTGGAGTCAAGAATCCATAGTTGTTGGAAAGGGCCCAACGGGACATTTCCGAGGCCCTGACCGCCGAATTCTGATCCGAGGCAGGCCGCATACGATCGAGCCCGATTCTATTCGCGAAACTCGTCGAATCGCGGACACACTTTTTAACCACCGTATTCGTAAGCGTTCGACGAATCCATACTTGTCAGGTCGTGTAGTCTTGGGTGTTGAAACTTCGCACTCTTGGGAGACACGATATGGGACGGCCACCGAGCGACCTGGACGACTATTTGGAATGGCAGGAGC
>Ga0209501_10004416_pt1 | contig 13489 bp, 17 predicted proteins | sample ArcticOcean_MG_C_4_FD_187434 | JGI IMG/M metagenome (GOLD analysis project Ga0209501, IMG submission 187434) | Marine microbial communities from western Arctic Ocean - ArcticOcean_MG_CB4_134 (SPAdes) (version 2) | ecosystem: Environmental > Aquatic > Marine > Oceanic | place: Arctic Ocean...
CGGGATCATCAACTTCGCCGCCGGGTTTTAACCAGCAGACCTAAAAGGGAAGTTGTGTCCCGGAAATCAGGACCCTACTTTTGCAACAGGTCTAATGTGTCGCTCCCCTTTTGGGTATTCGTGGCACCTTTATTCCAATTGCATTGGATTAGTGCGCTGAATATTTCTCATTGGTCATTTGACTTCAATAAAACCAGAATACCTCAATACTTTCACGCGCAAATTTAACAATTGGATTTCACAAGGTTGCACATTAAATAGTTGTTATGAATTTGAGTTGGCCATCGTTGAGCAAAGACCTATCTCAAATCGCTGATTAGCCGGGAGCCAAAAATAGCCTGATTATTCGTTAGGGGCACCATTTTCTCGCCCACCCCTCCTCCCCCGTTAAGCCTTCCTTAGCAGCCTTTGCGCTATCAGCGGACTATGCGCGAGGCGCTGATGCGGAGGCGGTGATGGAAAAATTGGTCGACCCTGTTTATCTGGAAACCCAATCCCGGGCGCTGCTGGACTGGCTGCTTGCCGAGGTTCTGGTGCTCTCGTCTTTCGGCCAGCTTGCCGTTATCGTCCTTGCCTATCTCATTGCCTATATGGGGCGCCGCCAATGGGGGCGGCTGATTGCGCTGCTGACCCATTGGCGCGGCGCCGATAATATTGTCGCCAAGACCGGCGAGACCCTCAGCGTCGTCGCCCTGCCCTTCATCTGGCTGGTGCTGCAATATGTGTTCGGGCTGATCGCCGCCTTCGCCGAATGGCCGCACCATCTGATGACCGTCACGGTCAGCCTGCTCACCGTCTGGATCATCATCCGCCTGACCACCGTTCTGATCCGCGATAAGAGCTGGGCCAAGGCAATCACCATCGGCGCCTGGACGGTGGCGGCGCTGAATATCGTCAATCTGCTCGATCCGACCATGGCGTTCCTGGATAGTTTGAGCATTACGCTCGGCGATCTCCGCATATCGCTGTTGCTGGTTATCAAGGGCATGCTGTCGCTGGCCATTCTTTTATGGCTGGCCTCCATGTCGTCGCGCCTGTTGGAGCAACGCATTCACGCGCTGCCCAATATCACACCATCCATGCAGGTCTTGTTCACCAAGCTGGCGCGCATGTTGCTGCTGGTGATCGCCGTCTTTGTCGCCATGAGCATCGTCGGCATCGATCTGACCGCCTTCGCCGTCTTTTCCGGCGCTCTTGGCGTCGGTATCGGTTTCGGGCTGCAAAAATCGGTCTCCAACCTGTTCACCGGCATGATGATTTTGATGGACCGCTCGATCAAACCCGGCGACGTGATCGAAGTGGGCGACACGTACGGTACCATCAATTCCCTCGGGGGACGCTACGCATCGGTGATCACCCGCGACGGTATTGAGCATTTGATCCCCAACGAGGAGTTGGTGACACAGCGGGTCGCCAACTGGACGCACAGCGACAGCGACATCAGACTAAGGCTCAGCGTCGGCATCGCCTACGGCTCGGACGTGCCGTTGGCCATGCAAACCTGCATCGAGGCTGCAAAAACGGTCGAACGGGTGCTGCCGAGGCGCAACCCCAATTGCCTGATCCTCGGCTTCGGCGACAGCTCCATCGATCTGGAATTGCGCATCTGGATTTCCGATCCGCAGAATGGCGTCGCCAATATCAAGAGCGAGGTCTTTTTGCAAATCTGGAAAATGTTCAAGGAAAAGGGCATCGAAATGCCCTTCCCGCAGCGCGACGTCCATATCAAATCGGGGCCGCTGGCGGTTTAAGCCAAAAACCGCCCGCCTGAAACCCCGCCAGAAGCGGTAGACATTTCCGTTCGCCTGTTCGGTATCCTCGCCGGTCTGGCGGCGGGAAACCCCATCAGCCGACTTCTTTATGCAATATGCCTCGATCAAGGCTGGCCGCACCCTGCCCTTGCGCATTCCATAAATCTTTACGGGTAAGCCGAACCCTGCCATTGATCGGCAATGAAGGTTCTGCACACGGAATCCAGCGTCAATTGGGGCGGCCAGGAATACCGCATCCTGGATCAGATGAACTGGCTGACGGCAAACGGCCACCAATGCGGCCTTAGCGCGCGCCCCGGCAGCGATATCGCCCGGCGCGCCGCCGCCATGGGCCTCAGCGTTCATGCCGTAGATTATACCGGCCACTATAATCCGTTCGCCGTCGCCCAGGTGCGCACCATCGTCAAACGGCACGGCTACCAGATCGCCGACTGCCACGGCAGCCGCGACGTGATGACGCAAGCCTTCGCCCGCGATCTGGCACCGGTGATCCGCACCCGGCATCTGTCGCAACCCTTGAAGAACAAGCTGCACCGGCGCCTGCAATGGCGCCATGGCTCCGACGCGGTGATCGCCACGGCACAGTGCATCAAGGATGAGATTTTGAATAAAGGCCTCGCGGCCTCGGAGCGTATCCACGTCATCGGCGAATGGGCCGATGAAACATTTTTCGATATTTCCCGGCGGGCGCAACACCAAATAGACGTGCGCGCCGAGTTCGCCGTGCCCGACGGCGAGCCCCTGGTTGCCGTGGTCGGCATGCTGCGCGGCGACAAGGCGCAGGAACATCTGATCCACAGCGCCGCCGAAATGAAGCGCCGCGGTCGGCCCATCACGGCGCTGATTGTCGGGTTCGTCACCAACACGCAGGACACCTATGAGGCCGAATTGCGGGCCCTGGCGGCGCAGCTGGGCATTGCCGATATGGTGCGCTTCGCCGGCTACCGGGACGATGTTGCGCGCCTGACCCAGGGCGCCGATATCCTGGCCATCACTTCGGTCGCCGTCGAGGCCCAGTCGCGCACCGCACCGCAAGCGTTCGCCAGTGTAACGCCGGTGGTCGCCAGCGACATCGGCGGCGTGGCGGAACTGGTGCGCCCCGGCCAGACCGGCTGGCTGGTTGCGCCGGGCGATGCGGTTGCCTATGCGGATGCCTTCATCGCGATTTTGGACGCGCCGGATGCTGCAAGCGCGGTCACCAAGCGCGCGCGGGACTTGGCGGAAACGTCGTTGCGCATCCAGGACAAGATGTCGGAAACCCTGGCGGTCTACGAAAAAATTATTGGTAAGGGGACAGCGTCATGAACGAATTCACCCTGGCGCGCCGTCTGACCGCGGAATTTATCGGCACCGCAATCTTGCTGGCGACAGTGGTCGGCTCGGGCATCATGGGAGAGCGGCTGGCGGGCGGCAACGAGGCCCTGGCCCTGCTTGGCAACACCATCCCCACCGGCGCGATTTTGGTCGTCATAATTTTGATATTCGGGCCGCTGTCTGGAGCCCACTTTAACCCGGCGGTCACGGTGGCGTTTCTGATCCGGGGCGAGATCAGCGCAAAGGAATCGAGCCTTTATATTGTGCTGCAAATCCTTGGCGCCATCGCCGGGGTGTTCGCCGCCCATTTCATGTTCGAGGTTGATATCTTGCAGACCGGCACCAAATTGCGCGCCGGAACCGCTCAGTTCGGCTCCGAGATTATCGCCGCCTTCGGGCTGGTGGCGGCGATCCTCGGCACAATCCGCTTCCGCCCCGATGCCGTCGCCTACGCGGTTGGCCTTTATATCACCGCCGCCTACTGGTTTACCGCCTCCACCTCGTTTGCCAATCCCGCCGTCACCATCGCCCGCAGCCTGACCGATAGTTTTTCCGGCATCCGCCCCATGGATGCGCCGGCCTTCATCATCGCCCAGTTTATCGGCGCAGTTTTGGCGGTCTGGCTGTTCAAATGGCTGTTCGCGCCCAAGGCTTAAATTTACCGGCACCGGCGCACCTTCCGTTTGCGAAGGGATTGGCTTATAAAGTCGGCACGATAAGTTTTCTGTTTGCTCAAAAACCAAGGGAGGTAATCCATGGCTTTAATTTCCATTGGCGAGACGGCCCCGGCTTTTTCGCTGCCCAACCAGGATGGTGGTTCCGTCAGCCTTAGCGACCATGCCGGCAAATATGTGCTGATATGGTGGTACCCGAAGGCCGCCACACCCGGCTGAACCATCGAAGGCAACGGGCTCCGTGATCGAGCCCAAGACTTCGAAAATCAGAACGCGGTTATTCTGGGCGCCAGCTTCGATGCCCCGGAAACCAACAAGGCGTTCAAAGACAAGTTAGGCTATCCCTATGATTTGCTAAGCGACGCGGATGGCGCCATGTCCAGAGCCTATGGCGTGGCCGAGGCAGACTCGCCCGTTGCACCGCGCAAATCGGTTTTGGTCGCCCCCGACGGCACCATCGCCGCGGCCTATGACGCGGTGGTTCCGGCCGAACATGCGGATCAGGTTTTGGCTGATCTCAAGGGATTGGTCTAAAGCGCCCTAAGAATAATAAAAACAGCCGGCCGGAAGAACGCCCATGGGCTAACTCAGGCTTTCCCGGCCGGCTGTAGTCATGCTTTTGAGGAATACCATGTGGCTATTCCTTGGCATGGCCGGGGACTGTAATTCTGTGACCAAGGTCAAAGAATGAACGGGTTTGCAAACAGGCCCAAATTGCGAATTGATTGCAACCTCGACACGGGAAGCCAGTCTGTATACTATTGCGGCGATACATATTTTGGATAAATTTTTAAAATTGGACGGCAGATGCGCCTCCTGTTAATCAATCCCAAATTTCCCGAAAGTTTTTGGAGCTTCAAGTGGGCAATCACCAATGTCTTGCCCGGCAAGCGCACCTTGAACCCGCCCCTTGGTCTGGCGACCCTGGCGGCGCTGTGCCCCGAAGACTGGGAGGTCGAGATTATCGACGAAAATGTCGAGACCATCCCGTTGTCGCCCGAGGCCGATATCATCGGCGTTTGCGGCATGGGCGTTCAGCTTCCCCGCCAGCGGGAGTTGTTGGAATATTACCGGGGCCGCGGCCATTACGTGGTGGCCGGCGGCAGCTATGCGTCGCTCTGCAAAGAAGAATATGTGAGCCTCGCCGACACCATCGTCGCCGGCGAAGCGGAATATATCTGGAAGCAGTTCTGCGCCGATTATGAGAGCGGCGCGCCGAAAGCCCTCTATCATGAAACCGGCACCGTGGATTTAACCGATTCGCCGACCCCGCGCTTCGATCTGTTAAAACTCGACCGCTATACCAACGTCACCCTGCAATATTCCAGAGGCTGCCCGTTCCGCTGCGAGTTCTGCGATATCATCGTCATGTTCGGGCGCAAGCCCCGGATGAAAAGCCTGCCCCAGATCGAGGCCGAGCTGGATATTCTGCGCGGACTTGGCGCGCCTGGCGTCTTTTTCGTCGATGACAATTTGATCGGCAACAAGCCGAAAGCCAAGGAGCTGTTGCATTTCCTGGCCGAATACCAGGAGAAACACAACAATCCCTTCTCATTCGGCACCGAAGCCTCGCTTAATCTGGCCCAGGATAACGAATTGATGGCGCTGTTTCGGGACGCCAAATTCTCATGGTTGTTTATCGGCATAGAATCGCCGGATCCGGAAAGCCTGAAGGAAACCATGAAAACCCAAAACCTGAAGGAAGATATCCTGACTTCGATCCAGCACATCTATTCCTATGGGCTGGATGTGCTCGGCGGCTTTATTATCGGCTTCGACAACGACACCATCGACACCTTCGAGCTGCAATATAAATTCATAACCGATTCCGGTATTCAATCGGCGATGATCGGGCTTTTGACCGCCTTGCCGCACACCCCGTTATATGAGCGCATCGAGCGCGAGGGGCGGCTGATCGAGTTGGATGGCGTGGCCGACAACACCCGCCCGCAAAGCAATATTGTCCCTAAGAACATGACCAGCGAGGAAATGTCGGACGGCTATCAGGCGCTCTATACGCGCCTGTTGAGCGACGCCGAGATTGCCCGGCGCATCCGCAACAAGGTCCGTTACCTGCGCGAGCCGCAATATCAAAGCGCCTTCACCGTGCCGGAAAGGCTGCGCATCCTCGGCCAGTTATTCGTCAAGGGTATCTTGCCCGGCGGCATTGGGCGCACTTGGCATTTCTTCAGCACCCTCCCCCTATTCGCGCCATCGCGCTTCTCGCTGGTGATTGCCGACTGGATCATCGGGCTATCGATGAAGGAATTTGCGGCCCGCAAACTGGCCGCCGATCCGTTCGAGACCCACGCCGTCGAGCGCCGGGTGGCCGCGCTGCGCACCGCCATCGACAGCTATGTGAAGAAAGGTCTGGTAACCCTGACCCACCTGGACGCGCCGATCCCCAATATTACGCTGTCCATCGGCGAGTTGCTGGACCAGCAATTTTCCCGGCGCGCGGTGCCGAGTATCCGCCGCCTGTTGAAGCATTCCCGGGCCAACCTGACGGTACAGCTTGAATCCCTGCAGGCCCCTCATTTGGAGCAGATCGAACAGTTATTGGCGCGTCTGCATAAATATGGCGACCGTATTTCGGTGGTGGTGGACGAGAACCTGCATGGCCTGATCCCCATCGATTCGTCCATATTCAATCTGGTCCTGCGCTCCAAGAACGCCGAGCAGGCCGCTTAAATTTAGCTAAACCACCGGCCCATCGCCGAGAACCGTTGTCCGGTGCAACAGGCGGCGGTGGTTTTCCAGATCATAGGGCATCGCCCGGTGCATGAGCGCCAGATTATCCCACATGACCAAATCACCTTCGGTCCAATCGTGGAAGAAGGTGTATTTTTCCTGGGTGGTCCACTCGTTCAAGCTATCGAGGAACTTGCGCCCCTCATATTGTTCCATGCCGAGCACGTAGCTGGTGTGCGAGCCCAGGAACAGGCATTTACTTCCGTCCGGCAGGGTGCGCACCAGCGGATGCATGACCGACGGATTGGCGACGCGGATTTCTTCCAGCCGGGGCAGCAAGCCATAGCGCCGGCGGGCCTCCTCGAAATCGTGGATCACCGTTAAGGCATCGCATTGGGCCTTTTTCTCGTCCGGCATCCCTGCATAGGCCGACACCATATCGGCAAATCCGGTGCCGCCGCCCTCGGGCGGAATTTCGATGGCGAACAACAACGACGCCTTGCCGGGCACTTCGCGATACGAAGAATCGATATGCCAGCCCGAGGTGCCGAGGGTGAAAGATTTGTGGCCGGGATCATCCACCGGTTTGATGCGGTCGGTATCTTCGAAAACATTGGACACCCGGAGGACATCCGTATGGCCGTTGACCTGATCCTTGGAATCGACAAAGTCTTCGAGCCCACCGAAACGCTTGGAAAATTCCACTTGCTGATCTTCCGAGAAATGCTGATCGCGAAACAACAAGAGCCGGTATTTGGCAAAGGCGTCCGACCAGGCATCGAAATCCGCATCCGACACGGGCAGAGACAGATCGAGCCCCCTGATTTCGGCACCAAAATAGGTATTGAGAGGGATAACGTCGATGCTCATGGATATTCCGCCTGATGGACAGTTTGAAGGGTGGCCCGATTGGGCAACATATCGGCACGGGCCAGACATTGCCAGAATTCCAGGGGTTTATCCATATAAGATTTATGGATATTAACCCCACCTATTGACCATTGAATTGCGGGCGTATCATATAGCAACCGTTGGACCAGATTGGGAGTGAATGGATATGCGGGCAATTTTTGCACTGGTTATCCTTTTGGCAAGCGCCAGCGGCGCCTTGGCACAGTCGACCGAACTTAAAAAATCGGGCGCCAGGATACTCGGCGCCGTGTTCACCGAGCTGGAAAAGACAACCATCCGAACGCTCTTCGGCGCCGAGGTTGAACGCCAGACTTCGCGCGAGCCAACACGCCGGACCACGCGCCAATCGGGCCGCTATGACGAAGACGCCGAGCGGCGCCGGGGCGGCAAAGACAAAGGCCGCGGCCGCGCCAAGGGCAAAGGCAGAAACAAGAACAAGGGCATGCCGCCGGGCCTCGCCCGTCAAATCAAAAAACATGGCCAATTGCCGCCGGGTCTGGAAAAGAAGCGCCTGCCGCGCCACATTGAAGCGAAGCTGCCGCCGGTGCGCAAAGGCACCGAACGCCTGGTGGCCGGTAATGATGTTGTGCTGATGGACATCGTCACCGGCGTTGTCCTCGACATTATCTCTGAGGTCATCGTCCACAACCGATGACCATCGTCCGATCATTCGCAAGGTTACAAATGGGAATACAAAATGAGCGATAAAAGATATCTGGCCTTGAACGTCGCCGGCATGGCGACCAGCGATGGCGCCGGCGTTGCCCTGACGCGCATGGTCGGCAACCAGCAATTGGATATGGTCGATCCGTTTCTGATGCTCGACCGCATGGACAACGACGATCCCGACACCTACATGGCCGGCTTTCCCAACCATCCGCACCGGGGCTTCGAGACCGTCACCGTGATGCTCGAAGGCCAGATGCGGCATCAGGATTCGGTCGGCAATGACGGGCTGTTGGCGCCCGGCGATATCCAGTGGATGACAGCCGGGCGCGGCATCATTCATTCGGAAATGCCGGAAATGATCAGCGGCAAGCTGAAGGGCTTTCAGCTTTGGGTGAATTTGCCCGCCGCCCTCAAAATGATGCCGCCCACTTATCAGGATATCCCGTCCGCCGAAATCCCTATCCAGGAAACCGGCGGCGCTTCGGTGCGCGTGCTGTCAGGCGATTATGACGGCGCCACCGGCCCGGCAAAGGCGCAGACGCCGATCCGCATATTGGATGCGCGTCTGGAAGCCTCGGCCGATTGGGCAATCACGCCGGCCGGTGGCCACAATGTCTTTTGCTGCGTCTATGAGGGCGCCATCACGGCGCTGGATGACCAGGGCGCGGAGCAAACCGTGACGGGCCCGGCGGTGGCGGTATTTGCCGGCGACGGAGTGATCGAAATGACCGCCGGCGCGGACGGCGCCGAAATTCTGTACTGCGAAGGCCACCCGATCAACGAGCCGGTGGCCCGCTACGGTCCCTTCGTGATGAATTCGCGCAAAGAGATCGAACAAGCCGTGCACGATTACAACGACGGCACCCTGGCCACCTGAGCAGATCGCCGTGCTCCAAATCGAACTAGCTTGATTTTGTAGTCCCGCCGCCCATGCAATCGGGCGAATCGGCCGTCACGCCGCCTTTTTTCGCCCATTCCTCCGCCGTCAGGGTCTGCATGGCCAGGGCGTGGACATCGCCGGCCAGCTCGTCGGCCAGAATTTCGTTGACCATCTGATGGCGGCGCACCAGGCGCTCACCCTCGAAGGCTTCCGATACGACGACCACCTTGAAATGGGATTCGGAGCCCGGCGGCACCGCATGCATATAGCTTTCGTTGGTGATTTCCAGATGCGCCGGGTTAAAGCGCTGGCTAAGTTTCCGCGTGATGGTCTGTTCAATAATCATGGCCGGTTTCCAAAGTGATGCAACCTCAATTAAGGAATTTAGAAGGACGGCTTGCAAATGCAATCGAATTCGGCGCCTCCGGGCCCCAAAGTTGCGCGCTCGGCGCTACCAGATCGGGGCTGTCATTGATAATCGATTTGAACTTCGCTTTCAAATCTTCCAGCTCGCTCGGCTGGTAAGCTTCGATGCGCTTCCGGAGCGCTTCGATCCTGGATTTCTTGAGCCCCGGTTCCAGCTTGTCCATTTCGGCGCGGGCGCCATCGAAACCGAACTTATAGGACATGGCGTACCAGAAATAGGCTTCGGCGGGATCGCGCCGGACCAGCACCCCTTCGCGGTAATAGTTGCCGATATTGGTGAGCGCCGTGGCGCTGCCGCTGGAGGCAGCGCGCAGGAACCAGCCCAGGGCCTGGGCGTTGTTGGCGCGAACGCCATTGCCGTGATCGACCAGTACGCCGATATTGTTCATGGCAATGGGGTGGCCCTTTTCGGCCGCCCGGAAATACCAATGCAGCGCGAAGGAATAATTGCGTCTGACGCCCTCGCCCTTCTGGTATTGCAGGGCCAGATTGAACTGGGATTCCGCATGGCCGGTCTCGGCGGCTTTTTGGAACAAGGCGAAAGCACGCGCATGATCGCCATCAATGGCCGCCAGATTGGCGTCCACATACAAGGAACGCGGGCTCTCGGCGCAGCCGGCCAAAGCCATCAACGCGCCCAACATCACCGCTCTTATTTTCGTTCCCGTCATTCGGCGATTATAGCGAATTTGTGCAAATTGGTCGAATTTGGGGCGAAATCGTTCTAGTCTGGGGGCGAAAGCGAGGCGTCATGTCCACCCATCTGACCGAAAAGACCGAAATCCCGGAGGCGGCGTTGGCCCGCCATACGATATTGTTTGATGATGCCCGCACCCGTATCACCCAATGGGTCTTCGCGCCCGGCGATCAAACCGGCTGGCATCGCCACCAATGGGACTACGTGACGGTGCAGCAGTCGGGCGGGCGGCTGCGGCTGCAAAGCGCCGATGGGACGGCGCGTATTGTCGATTACAAAGACGGGCGTACCATGTCCTGGACGGCGCCGATCGAACACAACGCGGACAACGTCTCGGGCGAAGAGGTGCGCGTGCTGGAAATCGAATATAAAGATTGAGCGCCCGGCCCCGGTCATTGCCCGGAGCCGGCTACCCGAGAATTGTTAGATCGCCAATCCGGTCTGGCGCCAGGTGGATGTGCTTTTGCATTCACCACAGATACGTTCGCCAACATGGTGGGACTGGAAGCTATCGGAACACATGAGGCACTGGCGCACTTTGCGCACCTGGTTTTCGGCCTGAGGTTTTTTATTCATTTCGGAACGAGACGGCATAAACGCAACTCCAATTCGGTTTCACAATTTCGGACCGGCCGGGGCCGGAACGGCGCATCACGCGGTGTGATCAAGACTGTCCCGGCAAATTTCGAATTCGCCGGATATTGTCGCGCCGTGAATTACGGGGTGGTGGAAAGATACGGGACTTTGCTTCAAAAGAGAATCGCAAGATTAGCGGAGCAGCCATGCACCCACGTCAAAGGTCGTGATTTCGCTTTTAAATTCAAACTATTAACGAATGGTGGACGGATCGGCCCTGGCCCGGAAAAATCGCGCATCCGGCGCCCACCAATTCTCATGGCACCAATTTCAGCCCCCCGCTCTAGCAGCTATCGCCAACCGGGCCGAATTAGGCGCCCGGCCCGCCAAGCTCTTCGATTATGGCCGCGACTTTTTTCATCGGCGCCGGCTTGATCAAAAGCCGTACATTTGGAAGCGCATCCACGGCGGCCTTGATGCCATCGGAGCTGACGCCGGTATAGATGATAGCGGATATGGTTGCCCGGTACATGCCGCGAAGCGTTTTCACCACATCGATACCGTTCAAATCGCCGGGTATGGTGTAATCGGCGATGATCAGGCCCGGCGCTTTTCTCGGGCGTCGAACAAATTGGCAAAGGCCTCGCAATCGGGCCCGGCCGAGGCCGAAACGGTGATGCAATGGCCGAGGAATTCCAGATAATCACCCGTCATTTCGAGGCAGCTTTCGTCGTCGTCGATCACCAGAACGTCGATGCCGCTTTTCGGCTCGGCCAAAATTTTAAAACCTCTATCGGCGCAGTATTCCCGCCATTTTAATTCAGCACGGCCACCGATGCAAAAGCCCCGGGCACATCCCATTTTCTAACTCTTAAAGAGTTTGGCGCAGATGGTACCGGGACGGAGATCAAGAAACTCAAACTTGTGTCCATTCAAGAGGCCGGCAAATGTCTCAGGAGACCAAACGTGGTAGTCATAGGGGCCGGGCGCATCCAATGTTCCGTCCGGTTTCAATCCGTCAGGGGTTGTTATAATGGCGAACTTTCGGATCGCCCCATGGACAATTTCCAACAAGCGTTCGGGATGCTCCAGATGCTCGATCACTTCCGAGCAGATGGCGTAATCGAACGCGTCTTTTTCGCCAAAATCGTAGATCGACCGGTTGTAATATTTGAGCCCTCCCTGCGCAAACCGCTCGATCAGAAAATCATTATCGCCCTCGGTGAACGGCGTCTGCTGAACGGCTTTTATATCGGCGCCCATCCGCTTTTGCAGAGCCATATCGCTTACCATATTTGCCAATTGAACCGCCGTGTCGCTGGTGTCCAATCCGACCACGTCGAACCCGGAGCGAAAAAAGAGATAGGAGATCAATCCATCGCCGCAGCCGACATCCAACAGGCGTCCAGGCGTTGGCACCAAGCCGACGAGGGAATTGGCGAAATCACGGTATCCGTCATGATTTACGAGGTACCACTTCCAGTGATACGCGCCGCCAATATCGTATTTGATAAATGGTTCCGGGGCCAAAGGACTATCCGAGGGTATTTGATGGGACTACCATACCCAGTCGGAGGCTATTGAACCAGCGGCGGATGGCGGCGCCGGCCTGCTTCGCCTCTTTTTGTTTTCGCGCAGGGTCGATTATGCCTTCATGGGACAAAACCCGGAAGCGGCTGACAACCGATGGCTTCGCGAGGCATATGAGAACCAGATACCAGTAATCTATTTCCTCGGCATCGCACCTGGTTGCTACCAGGCGATGATGCCGACATTCATTGCTGGCTGGGATAGCCGCACCCTCAAGGCGCGGATTGTATTTGGTGTCCCGGATGATCAAGGTATGACTGCACCCGAGAACGATTTAGAGCGTCGTTATGCGCTGCGCCTGGTCAAACAGCGACTGTCGATGTCCGCTTCGGGTCAACAGCAGACCTTTAGCATATCTGCGGGATTCGTCCGCTTCCGGGGGTAGAGCAGACATTGCCGACGCTGTATAGTCCCAAGTAACACTACCTTCCTAATTAATTCAGAGCTTCAGCATGATAGACCCGTCTGACCTCACCGAGGAAATGATCGAAGAACTGAATGAGTTTCTTATGTCGGATGATATACCAGAAGATAGTTTACAGCTTTCGGACCTTGATGGTTTCCTGACGGGAATAGTTGTCGGCCCGGAACTGATAATGCCGAGTGAATGGGTACCGTTTATCTGGGGTGGTGATGAGCCAGTATTTGATGATGAAGATCAAGCTGATCGCATTATGGGCATTATCATGGCTCGGTATAACCAAATCATCCTCCAACTGGATGGTGGACAAGGTTCAGTTGAACCCATCGTGTATTGGGCGCCAGATAACAACGTAATTGTAGCTGATTGGGCAGCTGGTTTCATGGATGCGCTGGGATTACGAGCTGACGCCTGGAAACCGCTATTGAACGATAAGGAATCGAATTATTTGATGCTGCCGCTGCTGGCATTAACGAGTGATGTTGACCCGGAGTTACTGTTTGAAGGAACGCAAAAACAGGCGCGTGAGATAATCGAAGAAAGTGCAGGATCTCTACCAGACATCATCATGGCAATATATGACTACTGGAAAGAGCGAATAGGAGCAGCAAACGACAATACCCTGACCTTTGGTAAGAAGGTTGGTCGTAACGAGCCGTGTCCTTGTGGTAGCGGACGGAAGTACAAACGATGTTGTGGCGCTAACTAAATCTGTTAGGCAAATGGTTAACGATGTCCGCTTGGGGTCAGAAGCAGTCGTTCAGAGAACTTGGCGGTAGTGTCCGATCTTCCGTGTAAGCGACCGTTTCATGTTTTTCCTTTTTCAATATATTGAAGCCGGAAAGCGGTCTTGGAACAGGATGGCGA
>Ga0209501_10004417_pt1 | contig 13487 bp, 31 predicted proteins | sample ArcticOcean_MG_C_4_FD_187434 | JGI IMG/M metagenome (GOLD analysis project Ga0209501, IMG submission 187434) | Marine microbial communities from western Arctic Ocean - ArcticOcean_MG_CB4_134 (SPAdes) (version 2) | ecosystem: Environmental > Aquatic > Marine > Oceanic | place: Arctic Ocean...
TATCCCACCACTTCTTATACTTCTCTGAAATAGCTTTAATTTTTTCATTAAGCATCTTGAGATGCTCTTTAAATTCCTTTATCTCCCCCTCATTGACCTTGGGGGCTTTATATTTAGCTTTCTTTTTCGCCATCCTGCTCAATCCAATTACTAATTAGTTCGCTAGAAGACTGGGTTTTATTACCACCTACATTATAAGCAGTTTTTATGTTTCTCCACTGACAATATTCTTCTTCTGGAGAATTTTCTTTGTTTCTGTCCCCTCCGTTGGCAAATATCATGGATTCAAAGAAGTAGTCAGTTGCGCATTTGTTATATAGTGAAGTAAGAGTTTCCACTACAGAACCACCCTTATCTGTAGAAATAACGGCTCTATCAACACAGCTTAATGCAGAGACAATTCTAGCCCTGTCGTTTTCGCTCATAAACGGGTAAGAGCCTTTAAGTTTAACCTGCTCGTCATTATTGATGATTACAATTAGCTTGTCACCTAACTGACGAGCCTCTTCCATATGTTCAATGTGGCCGACATGGAGAGGATTAAAGTATCCCGATACTACTGCTATTCTTTCCATCTTTGCCCCTCGTACATAGTTATTTGTCTAAAATCCATAACACATATTGTATGTTGTTCAAACTCTTTAGATAGTTTAACAGCCAAGTGTCTCATAAAATCATCTATATCTATCGAGTTGGTTTCTATCTTGGGATAATTTATAGCACATACTTCCCAGCCATATTCTCTATACTCAGAGCCGGAAATAAAGGTGGTGGGGGTAATCCTTACTGGAATTACATATTTGTAATTGTCTTGGATGTTTGATATGGCTTTTTCAAGCACTTGTTGACCAAACTCTTCGCCAGTGTGCTTTACGCTACCGATGTAAAGCCTGCTCTCATAGTAAGGTTTGGTTTTTATGTTAGTCATCATTCGTCCTGCATGCGGTCTATCTCTAATTGCTTTTCCATGCTTTTATACATAAGATGACAGCATATTTTTGCTATCGCACAGAATTCCTCTCTTTTTTCCTCATCATCGTCGGAGTACCAATCCGCAACAGAATCTATGAAACAATATAAGATACAAGACATCTCCCTGTTTTCTTCTTCTAGGGAAGACATAAATTCCTTAATTCCAAAGTTCTTGTTTTTAGTAAAGACTTCTTCTACTATACTCTCTATAGTGTCTGGACTTATATGTGGCAACCCGCTATTTGTGATTCTTTTTGACAAGGTTTATTTTTTAAGCCTACTGCGCCCATTTAAGTGTAAGATACTTCTGTTTACTATCTCTACATCAAAAGTAGTATGGCTTTCCCTTTTCCAGTTTGATTTGACTTCTCTTATTTTCTGGCTGTCCTTATCATAAAACAGACAGACCCATTTTCCCTTTTCTAGTCTGGGTACTATAGATTTAACTTGTTGTGGTCTAGAACTATAAGACCAAGAAATCCTATAATCCTTTACTACAAAGCCAGACATATTTCTGTAGTCACCGGAATCTTCTACAAGTATATGGTTTCTCCACTCCCACCATATAATCTGAACAAAACGCTTTGTATAAGTCCTGTCAGTTTTATTGTATCTATAAACATGGTTTACTTCTACAAAATCTGAAACATCTCTTGTAATACCGTTTTCTCTAACTGGAGATAGCATTAACACAAGATAAATCAGAATTTTTAGTTTTAACATTCCATGTTCACATACTTTTTATCTTTTTAAGAACAAAATGAAGAAGAATTGCCGTTGTAGTTATAGAAGCGACCGCTAATAACAATTTGAACATAATTACCCCCCGGCATTTGCTACGTCTTTATTAAAATCTTCGTGTGATATTTCTAAATAAGTTAAAGTGTCGTCCACTAAGGCTTTCCACCAGTCTGCACAGTCCTCATACCCACCTACTGCCCATGTATTATCTACTACTATATCGTAGGGGTGAGCATTAGCGTCAAAACATTCATTGCAATACGCCGCAGACCAAGGTACTCCCGGTATGGCAGATACTCTAGTCTCTCTATCTTCACCGCATACTTGACAACTAGGGTTCGGGTTCTTCATCTACCTTCTTTCCGTAACTATCTACATGTATCACACCGCATCCTTCACACAATACCTTCCATATCTCATCTTTTGGGATACCACCATTTGCAAAATCATTCCACCTTGGGTCTACCCCAAGAGTATCTTTAGCGCAATCGTAACAAAAGTTTGCCATCTCGCTATCTTTCTATGGAGTATCTATTAGGGTCTGCCAACCCACTATCAAGCCTATTTATATCAGTTACATAATATCCTATATCGTCTTTGCAAACTACCTCACCATCTTTCAGGGATGTAAAGTCGTCTTCTAAGTCAAAAGAGTCTACAACCATGTCAGCGTGGCTTCCAAACCAGCTTTTAGTGGTCACAACACTTCCGACGCTGCGTTGTACAATCTGTCTTTTGTATTTAGCCATTTAATATAATACACTAATTGCCAAAATGCTTCGGGATATTTTTGTCCATAGCGGCTTTTACTAATCCCTTAAAGGCAATTCCTATCATTGGAAGGTTTACTACAACATCTAAGCTGTCCTCTTTTACTACAGCTTTTCCAGAGATTTTAATACCTCTACTGATACAGGAAAATCCCACATTATCCTCACCATCTGAGACAATGCTAGTTTCAGTGGCCCCAAATTCGGCTAGAAGTTTAATTATTGCCTTCTCAGACGCATCAGCGGCCTGCTCTTTAGTCATACTATGGGGGTATGTTCCTTCTACTTTAGGCATTGTCTTGTCCTTCTGGGGGTGTAGAATTGGGTAGGGTATCACCACGGGCAATCCCTGACGCCATCATCCAAGCACGTCTAAGTTCTTCTTCGTCAAGATTAACAAAGGTTCCATCAGTGAACTCTACATTCAGGTATTGCTGTCGTTTCTTATCGGTGGGCGTGTTAACTATTACAGCTTTCTTAATCATTACATCCCCCCATTTGTGTAGTATGGGTAGTATCCCCAATAACTGTAATACATTCCCTCTGGGGCGTAGTAGTAGTTATAGTTACTGTATGTAGGGTAGCTCATATCAAATTCCTTAATCATCATGGTGTAAAGCGGCACGGTCACGCTGACCTTGTGTGCCAAATGTTCTTCCACTTATCATTAGCTTTTGTCATTTTCAACTCCTTCACTGGATGGGGTATCGCACCCTAAGTGTTCATCCACTAACTTTAGAAGTATGTCTCCATGACAACTCTGCGGCTTACACCAACAACCTAAAGTTTTTCCTACCAACTCTGGTATGTCGGCTATTAATTTAGTGTTTGCCCTAATCCACTTCTCATATTTTACAACAACTTCTTCGCGGGTTCCATCTTTTCCGATACTAAAAGGGTTCCCCCACTTCTGAGGTCTACCAATGTAAACATCATAATCTTCTTTTTTACAGTGAACTACTCTTGACATCTCCATCAATCTCCATATTGACAACGTAATTGTCAACTTGGTATTCACCAAGAAATGACTCGCCTAAATCTGTGCATCCCAATTCATACCCGTCTGGATTAAATAAGACACCCTGTCCATCACCGCCGACCTAATTAATTTGATAAATCCACTCACCGCCGATGGGCAGAGTTAATGAAGCCGCCTGTTCTTCCGTAAACTTGTCGGCTTCTTCCATTGTAGTCCACCCCCACTCATTTGACCAGTATAATTCTGACCAAGTATCGTCATCCATTTCGTTTTTGCTCATTATAACCAGCTTCTCGCCCATTTTCGCCCTCCTTGTACTTTGCTATTGCTTCTTTAAGGTCGTTAATCGCATCTTCTAGCCTACGCACGACAAAATGCGCGGCTTCTCTTTCTTTTTTCAAGCTGGCTTCGTGTTTTTCTTCATTTTCTGCGATTTCGCTCTTTAGATTGGCAATTATATTACCATAAATTACTGTTAAGTCACTCATTATCTTTTCCTTCTGCCGCCCCGACTTTTTTACGATTAAGTACTCTGCCGCGAGGCGTCTTCTTTATTATACCATTTCGTAGCAGCCACGGCTCAATTATATCCTCAATCGTTGCCTTATCAATCCCTGTGGTTGCAGATATTGTACTAACTCCTAGAGGAATATCGCTGTTATTCAAGACTCGTAAGTATTGTCGGTCAACATCCGTTAAACCACTGGTGTTTACGCCCTTAATTTTCATGGCCGCTTTTACATCTTCCATAGACAACTGGCCGAGATGTTTAGCAATCTTATAGTCTCGCAGCCACTCCAATGTTGAATTTACTATTCGGGGCGTGCCTTTAGAAATTTTTGCTGCTAAATTGATAGCATCATCAGACAGCTTAATCTCTAGTTTACCCATATTGGCTTCGGCAATAGCTCGCAAGTCTTTATCGTTATACAATTTTAGCGTGTGTTTATTCTTGAATCTATCAATGAACGGTTTAGCCAGCAATCCAATCTGAGTTGTTGCTCCGATTAAAGTAAAGCTAGGTATCGAAACGCTTATGGTTTTTTCCTCACTAACAGCCATATCTATCTTAAAATCTTCCATGACTGGATACAGAAATTCCTCCACGATTTTAGTCATGCGATGAATTTCGTCTATAAACAGAATAGAATCCTTCTCAATCTGCATTAGGTAAGCGACAATGGATTTAATATTTCTTAGGTTAGCACCATTAGCGGTCTGTAGTGAACACCCCATCTCGTTTGCTATTGCATTAGCTAATGTAGTTTTACCTGTTCCGGGTGGCCCATAGAACAGCATGTGACCCAAGCAAGTGTTTCTTGTTTTGGCACTATCGACACTTATCTGGAGAGCCTCAAGAACTGATGACTGTCCTAAGATATCATCAAACTTTGTTGGTCTAAGTATATTCACTAATCATCGTCCTCTATAGGCTCTAGGTCATCTTGCATCTGCTTTGAGTAAGTTTTATCTTCCCCTAAATCCATTCTCATTTCATATCCAGAACAGTAAAACCCACACTTATCATAGAAGGGAATGTTGTATTCACTACAATTCAATATAACTTTATAACAGGAGCTATACTTGGCTATCTTTACAAGGTGGTTTATAATCATTCTTCCCACCCCAGTAAGCCTTGTAGTTTTGTCTACAACAATATCTTCGAGATGTCCTACTACTCCCCCTTTTCGTAGAAACTTTTGTTCTATGAGTATAGAACCAGTGCCTATCACTACATCATTGGCTACAGCGACTACAATGTGGGTGTGAGACTGTTTTTCATATTGACTCCACAATAGAGCATTTAGGTCGAGCCTGTTATCAGAACTACTAAGCTGCTCCAATATCCTGATAAAATCACCATCAGGCGTAACGTCTTCTTTTTCTAGTCTTCTAATTACAATTTTATTCACGGCTTGCAAAAGCCTTTCTTAGTTCTTCTTCGTTAAGATTAACAGATGTTCCATCATCAAATTGTACTTGAACAAACTGTTCTTCCCTATCTCCATCATCAAATATATCGGGCAATCCTATTACTTTAGCGGAGAAAATCATCTTCAACTCCTTAACTAATCCAAACAGGTACGGGTCTATTCTTCCAACTATGCAGATGTGACTTAGCTTGGTTGTAGTAATTACGATACGCAAGCACCGGACTGCTCATTCTGTATATAATATCCATAGCTTGAGTATGAGGTGTCTTATATATTGTCTTAAAACAAGATGTATCTGGTATGTTTAGAAAACAATCGTCTATAACAGCCTCACACTTATGTACCTTTCCATATCTGTGGGTATATTCTTTACACAATGCCACGCCAAACCTACATAGCCAACAATAATTGTATAGGCTTTCCCTTACCCATATACTGCAAGGATGGTTTGTGTGCGTCTTGCGGTAAGGAATGGTGTCAGCGTCCTCTCCAAGCTCATAGCGAGCAGTACAGAGCAACTGAGCAGTTTCCAGAGGCATCTTTACAATGTGCTTATCAACATGGGCTTGTGCTGCCCTTGTAATATCCTTATCTAGTACAAATATGTTCAATCTTCATCTTCTCCGTCAGTTGAATAACCTGTTAGACTATATTCATCTCTCCATTCAGCGTTACAGTCAATACATGACATGTCTTGCCAAGCCATACCAACGTCAGTATTGACCACGCCATCGCTTTCTATATCCGTGCGATTACAGTACGGGCAACGCACCCCACCCTTTTCTACATATTCTTTGCTATTTAAGCAATGCAATTTTTTGCTACTCATCTTTATCCTTCGAGCTTTTAGGTGTGGACGAAATGATGACACAATGCTTATCACACAAGGTAATAGCATCTTCTCTAGACATAGTTTCGCCCAGTAAATATCGGGCTGTGCTTGTTTTAGTTACCTCGTACCTTGTTTCTTCACAATTATCTAACTGTTTCAATGTTATCTTGTAGCCCGGTTCGCCGCCGGGTGGCAATCCGAAGCCGTGGCTAGGAGGGGTTCCCTTAGCCTTGAATGGGTCTCTACTCATTTATCAACTCCTTCAAAGATATTCCCAATCACTTCTTTATATTCATTTGATACGCCGCCATAATAGTCATTTGGCTCATCTGACTTCACATCTTTTCCGTTATAATCTTGGATTTTAAATTCACACCACTGTTCTCCCGAATATGCTTTTGCCCACTTTATTTCCATTCGCTCCTTGTCGTTATTTACAATAGCGTCGAAATAACCTAAGATGTCGCCCTCATAAATATCCTTACCATTCTTGTCTTTAAGTCCAGTGTATTGTTGGATTACAACGTCTTTCATCAGGCAATTTTGATTAGACCAGTCGCCAGAGTCTCTCTCGTATAGAAAAACTTCACAGCCTTCACCACAGTCCTTTAATGAAAGCATAGGGTCTTCTTCTGCCCACGGGTCTAACCATCTCTTTTCGTTCTTATGCCAAATTCTAAACTTAATCTCTCTCATTTATCAACCTCGTCCAAGTTTATCATTTCATCGTCAGGTTCATCAATCTGTGTCTTTGTAAATACTTCTGTAAGACTACAGACTTAATCATCGTATTCTCCTAAGTAATCTATCAACTTTGGCATCTGCTCGTCAAAATCCTCTAACTCAAAGGGTGATACTCCTTCATCTATATTAACATCTACTAAAGCCCAAGACCTACTATTCTTGGGGTCGTCATGAACCCTTACTGTTGTAAAGGCAGGTTCGTGTTCATCATATAGCTCAGCTAACTTTTTAACACGGTCGCTCATAAACTTTATAACGTGATTTTCACTTATTCTGTTTGTGCGACTATAGCAAGACTTCCTAATCCCCTTACTAATCTTTTCTCTTCTAGCTCTCCAATGGTCTTGTTCATATTCTTGGTAAGAATCTTTATTTAATGGTTTACTGTTTTCTTCTGTCATTTTTCTCTAGTTTTCTTTGTGTTTTTGTGTTATTAATACTGAATCAGCAAGCTGTAAACACATTTGAAATATAAACTTTGTCCTGTATTTTTCTTTAGATGACCTCATTATGTACCTATAAGTAGTGGTAGATATGAGTCCATTATCCACTAGGTAGTCCATTACTTCTGTAGACGAAATACTCATTTTAAGCCTATATATAAAGGGAAAACAGTAGAACATTATTAAAGCGTTAGTTACATAAAACAATATTACACATAAGGAATATAACAAAACAAACTATAGAGGAGTATAGAGATGTTACTAGAGTGGGTTTGTGTTTTTGGAAGGTGGTATGTACACAATGAGCATACTACTCTCAAAACATCCTTTAGTTGCCGTGATTTGGTGGGAAACCTGCCCATTTAGCATCAATATAGTTTCTTTATGGGGGTTATGAACACTATTTCGGCTCCCTGCTTAACAATACAGAAGAAACTATGCCCATCTGGTATGCTAGGAGTCTTAACAAGGCTGTAATCTGTCTTAACATCCTTGTTTACCCACACATTTACTCGCCATCTGTTATCATATACGTTTCCAGCCGTAATTTGTAGAAGATTTGGCGGCGTTCCGAGTCTATTTAGAACTTCGTCTTTAATAAGCTCACCAATATCCATGTTCTCAGGATTAGGCGGCAGGATTGGGTCGTTTGTTTTCTGATGCACGTTAGTCTTTTTAGCAAGAGAGTTCATATAGGGGTTCCTTAGAAATGAAGTCCTTTCTATTAGATTCTACACTCTATATCGGCATAGTCAACGAAAAAATCCTGACTATTTTGCTGATTCTGAAAAAAATATGGGAAAACTCCTAGACTAAGTGTCATTCACAGGTTATAAGTCAACAGACGACTTGTTTGTTGCTTTTCTTAAAGGGGAATTGACTAAGAGGTTGTCTTTTACTTAGTGAGTTAGACACTCTTCCCTTTTACTTTTAGAAGTAAGTTGTCGCCACACTTATTTTTCCTTTGCTATACTTATCTAAGGCAAGAGGTATGCCCTATGCGTAAACTGCTGCTGGCCCTGTTCATACTACTAATGCTGTGTCCTACATCGTGTGGGAATACAGGCAAAAAGGAATTAAATGCGGCCATACGAAACGCCTTTAATCTGAGAAGTAAGAAGCGGCATAAAACACCATATAAGCTAATACCAATTCCTGTTTATATAGACAGACTTAAAGATATAGCCTAACTACGCTGACTGTCAACATAGCCCAACTAATCTGCGCGGTTTGGGTGATACTACCGGTACGCATATACGCCATCCATTACGGGTGGCTTTTTTTATGTACACATAAGGCTGACTACCCCATTTTGGCTAACTACCAGCATATGCCAGCTTACTAGGAGAGATAAGCGGCGACAGATGGCTGACTACCCCCTTTTGGCTGACTATAGACACACTATAGACTAGCAGGCAGGCTTAGCTGCCACACTTAACTTCTATTGGTGCGGGGCGGAACAACCGCTGACTATTAGAATATGGCTGACTACCAGCATATGCCAGCTTATCAGGAGAGATAGGCCGCGACACTGGGGGTCATCCCTCTAGTGGGGGGGTGATAAAGAGGCGGCTTAATTCTGAGAATAAATGCCGTAACCTGTTGGTATATAAGGACTTAGGACGATGCTCCATTATACTCTTAGCATCGGCAGAATCAAGGCCGGTCTTTAGCCTATTTTGTTGCCGTTTGGCACGATATTTGCGTTAGGAATTTACGTAAGTCCTTTAGTGGTAAGGGTTTACGACAAATGCCGCGCCCGCCGACGTAAGTCCTTACGCGCCAACGGTTTACGTCGAATGGCGTACTCAACAGGGTAAATGAGAAAACCCCCACCACCGACAATGAAAGCGATGGCAGGGGGTTACTCAACCTTATTTAGCTTTCGCCTTCTGCCTCATTGTCAAGTTTGTCAATAGACGACATGAGAGTCTGGAGAGCCGCCGCTACGGTATCGAGCGACTTCTTGCGACGTTCACGCCCTTGAGCCTTTGGAAGACTTACGCCGTAATCTTTCAGCCCCTTACGAAGCTGTACGGAACGCTGCTGGGTGTATTCCTTGGATAGTCCAAGAGAATCTGCAACGTCTTGAACAGTACCGCCGTTTGAGATTACCTTAGTCCACTCGATTGCAAAATGCTCATCGTCCACCGTGGTACGAGTTCGCTTCTCGTCGGTTTGCTCAGCAACTTCTTGAGTAGATTCATCCATTTCAACTTCTCCTAAAAAAAACAAACAACTTTCAATTGGTGCTTCATTATACCCCGAATACGAATAACGTCAAGGGGTTATTTCCAGATTCCTTCAACGTCTCGAAAACCATTTCCGCTTGTTAATGCGGCATAGTCTGAATGTTTGACTGAGTCAAACGGGTCTTGCTTTGATACGAAGGTCGTATGCCTGTATGGGTTGTAGGTCAGTTCGATGTGCTGCCGACAGGCCGGAATGAGGTCAACGACGTATCCCGAAACTCCCGCGTGAACATTCTTTTTTTTCTCACGCAGGACACGCTTTCGCCCTGCCTTGCCAACCAAGTATCGGCAATCCTTGAGCATGATGGAGTGGGTGTGGTCAACCACCACGCCGCCTTGACGGACGCTCCAACATTCCCTATGCAGATTGTAGTACACAAACACTCGATTGTCTTTGTCTATCATGTTTCTCTCCTTTAATACCATCATACCATATATATCGGCTATGCGTAGGTAAAACTTTAGCAAAAGCAAAATGGTCGTAAGTCGTTGCTACATAAGGGTTTACGTCAAGCGCTGCGCCCGCCGCCGTAAGTCCTTTGATAGTAAGGGTTTACGTCGATTGCCCTACTTACAAAAAAAAGCCCCCCGCCCGGAGGCGGAGGACTCTAGTTTATTTCTCCTTGACGAATAATTGGGCCAGCGCTGCCACCGCTACCATAGCAAGTACGGCGAGCGACCAAATGGGGTGCGGTGTTTCATTCATGCAGCCCCCACAAATATCTTTTCGAAGTCCTTTTCGTCAAAGCTATCTGCACGCTTAGTCAGCGATGTCCACCGCGACTCGTTCATGTCGAGCAGTTCCCCGCCCAACTCGTCAAACTTCACCCAAGCGTCATTTGAGAAAGTTTGACCGGCTCTTGTCACGGCATTCACAACACCAAACAGGCTACGGTCATTTCGCTCATACCCAACCCACTGAGAAAGAACAGCAGTAGATTCTTTCTTGCTCAATCGGTTGTCCTTGCAAACGGTAGCTATGATATTCTTCATTCGAACACCATCGCTTCCCATCGCCCGAATACCAAGCAAACGCTCAATGCCCTGCGGGAGTAGTGGCAACTGAGCCTCTATGTTCTCCCTGATTTGCATACGGAGTTCGTCCAGCACAATCTCGCCACGGTGGACGCGATTGATTTTCTTGCCGGAAACTTGACCCCAAATGCAGCCGTTCATGCAGATAGAGCGGAAAAGAGAAGGCATTTGAGAAATTCTACGCTTGCCAATCTCGCAGTTGCCAATGGACAACATGCCGCCATAATCGGAATCGTCATCCTGCCCGTAATCGATAATCGTATCAGGCAAGAGGACATTTCCAAAAATGGTATCAGCGTCACCCCGCCAATGAGACAATCGGCCAGCGGGGAGAATCTTGCGAAGCTCATCCAAGTACCACATGTTATCAACAGGTGCGTACTTCTCTGTCAACCACGCTCGCATTGTACCGTCAGTGTAGGTTCTCCAACGGAAAATCTTATCGCTGTCGATACGTCGCATGGCATTGGCTGTCACGTCTACCATCGTTTCGGTATCTTGATGGTCTCGTTCGAATTTTTCCACACCGTTTTGCTTGGTGGGATTTTCTCGAAGACTATTCAAGAAAAACGTGCTAGTAGAAGCAGACACGCCAAACTGGTTAAGAGCATGGTTCGTCGGCACAAACTGGCGACCATCGATATACTCAAAACAAAATTGACCGCCATTAGAAATCGCCGGCTTCATATGCCCGCGAGGTGCTAAAATATCCTCACGTTCGGCTTTCGCTTGGGCTAATTCTTCCATCCCTTCGTCATAGCTTTTGGTGGTTGCGTACCAGTCCTTGTGGACGTGGGTTCCTTGTTGCAACCCTGTTCCCGTTTGACCTTGCAGGGTACGCACAAAGCTACCCTCACTTTTATCAGCCGTCATTTTCAACTTTTCGTAGTCGCTCATGGCTACCTTTCCCTAATCCAGAAAACAGAAATACCCTCAACGCTTCTAGTCTACCACATATATCGACAAATAGCACAGGAAAACTTGAGAGATAAGCCCGTTTTTTAGAATTGACGTAAGTCCTTTGGTGGTAAGGGTTTACGTCGCCGGTCGCGGCGCTTTACGTAAGTCCTTACGCCACAACGCTTTACGTCGATTTCATATCTGTGTATATAAAAAAACTCCCGCCCAATCCCCCAACAAGATTATGTATCTCTGATAATAAGGGGGGCGGGCGGGAGCAGGCGGGATTGTTACGCAAGCTGCAAAACTCGCAACTCGCTTATTTTAACAAGAGAAAAACTCTTGTGGCTAGAAACCTTTTCATCGGGTGCATTGATAGCGTCACCCTTGATAGTGATGAACGCGCCTTGTGGCCCAAAACCAAAATCAGTTAGCTCTCCCACTCGCGGGGCATCGTGATAGGTAAATGAAACCTCGGCTTTATCATCCAGCGCCTTTTGCAACACCGACTTCAGTTGCTGAAAATGCTCTCCAGTAATTCTCGGCATATCTTTCTCCCTTATCAAACAGACCTTATCAACTTCATTCATTATATCTCGCTCAGAGCCAAAGTCAAGCAAAAAACTTCAAAATTGGCTAGCTATCAACAGAGACCAACAAGCAGGCCGGATGGCCTGCAACACCTAGTGTGTCCTGTAGACCTTACCCACTAAAATTACGGGCGGCTGCACCACAGTATATATGCTGTCGATAGGCGACTGAACACCAATCACAGTTTTTCGATTTGCACACCCGCTGGTAGCAATCACCATGCCAGCCATAAAGGCTAACACACAAAGTAAAGCGGCCTTCTTTTGCGACTCTTTCATTTCTTTCTCCCTACAGGAACAAAATCTAATCCCATCAACATCAATGTAACTGTCAAAGTAAGCAAGGCGATTTCTATGTTATGCACGTTTTACCCTCACGTCGTGTTGTGATTCGGCATCCTCGGTAAGAAGTTTTAGCCTAGTCCCATTGCGCCTGTTGTATTCGTCAACCAAGTCCTGCATACTATGGGCGGTCTCATTCTTTACTATTATCCATCGGTCAGAGGGGATGGCCTCTACAAAATCCAGAGCTTTCAGCGTGTGCATAATCGGCATATTACTTTTCTCTTGTCAAAATCTTAATTGTACCATCTTCCAGCAGAATTTCAAACTCATCCAGCGGAATAGTTTGTGTTTCTTTTCCTTTTACTTCGTCAAGTTTAACACCAGCGCGAGTTATATAGGAAACTATATAGTTTGTTCCGGCATACTCTACTGTGTCTTTGACTTGCATTAGTATTTCCTCATTGTACCGGCGTGTTTACCATCTTCATGCTGCTTCCCTCTCATCCGAAACCCACACTTTGGGCATCTCGGTCGGCTTGCTTCTTTCGCGGTGTTCTTCTTCTTGCTCATGTTCTATATCACACGCTGCGTGTGCGGCTTCCCAAGGGGGTGTAATTGACATAACAACCTCCATGTTGTACTTCATTAGTATACAGTATTTATCGTCGTTTGTCCAAGTAAAACTTGAGCAAAAGGAGGGGATTACTTAAATTGTCGTAAGTCCTTATGTCGTAAGGGTTTACGTCGCCGGTCGCGGCATCGAACGTAAGTCCTTATGTGGCAACACTTTACGAAAAAACCCCGCCAAGACGAATCCTGACGGGGTTAATTATCGGAGGTGAAAGGGTTAAACCCTCCGAAACATATTAGTGGAAGAGGTGGGTTTATGTGTTACCACCAACGTTTCGGGGACTGATATGTCTACCCCCTTGCGGGAGCGTTCCCTACTTTGTACCACCGATTAAAGCCTCACCCATTCGGGCATACTCAATAATCAGTGTGCCTTACCC
>Ga0209501_10004418_pt1 | contig 13487 bp, 11 predicted proteins | sample ArcticOcean_MG_C_4_FD_187434 | JGI IMG/M metagenome (GOLD analysis project Ga0209501, IMG submission 187434) | Marine microbial communities from western Arctic Ocean - ArcticOcean_MG_CB4_134 (SPAdes) (version 2) | ecosystem: Environmental > Aquatic > Marine > Oceanic | place: Arctic Ocean...
CTCCAAAGTTATAATCCGGAATTAAAACAGGGAACTATTCCTCCAATTGAGGATGGGAAATCCTACCTATTCAGAATGCCCATAAACGCTTCTCCAGATTTTGACTCCCTTTTTGCTGAAATTGAAATTGAAAAAAATCACGATGTTGTATTTTTGGACCATAAAGTAAAACGGGGTGAGAGTTTGTGGCTGATTGCCCGGAAATATGATGTGAGAATTAAAGACATTGTTGCCATTAACAAACTCTCAATGAAAAAATATATTAAGCCCGGGCAAATTTTACAAATCCCTGCGGATGGCTATGATCTCTACAGAAAATTAGCATTACAGAAATCTGCAGGATCAAAACAAATTTATCATACCGTACGATTTGGCGATACACTCAGTGAAATTGCAATGTCATACCGAACTTCAGTACGTAAAATTAAAAAATGGAATGGACTTAGATCCGATCGAATATATACCGGACAAAAATTAAAAATATGGACAAAAGCCTAATGAATAAGAATCGAAAATACTCCTACTGGATTGTTGGATTAATAGCATCCATTATAATTTATTCAATTATTCCTTGGGAATTGGCACTTCCTTCTGGTCCTAAGGTGGGTATAGTTGAAATTAATATGCCCATAACCAATTCAAAAAAAGCTGTAGAGGATCTAAATTATTTTAACAGGAAATCTAATATTGTTGCAATTGTTATTCGATTGGACACACCGGGTGGGGGAGTGGCAGCAAGTCAAGAAATATATGAAAAAGTTAGCAAAATTTCTAAAACCAGTGATAAACCAATAATTGCTTCCATGGGAGGAGTTGCAGCATCGGGTGGCTATTATATTGCTCTAGGTGCAGATACAATTATGGCAAATCCGGGGACAGCAACAGGATCTATTGGGGTAATTATGTCTTATCCTATTATTTGGGAAATGATGGATAAATTGGGAATCCAATATGAAACCATTAAAAGTGGTGCTCTTAAAGATTCAGGGTCACCTTTTAAAGAAATTACCAAAAATGAAAGGGTTTATTTTCAGGGATTAATTGATGATCTACATGGGCAGTTTTTATCGGTGGTGGCAAAAGAAAGGAATATCCCTATGAATAAAGCAGCTGAATTGGCCAATGGTCAAGTCTATTCCGGAAAGCAAGCTGTAGAAAATGGATTAATAGATATGTTGGGTACTTTTGAAGATGCTGTACTGCTGGCAGCACGTAAATCTGGACATGTTGAAGAACCGGAAATTGTCTATCCGCCGAAAAAGGAAAAAGGTTTACTGGATATGCTTTTCGGAGATATACTCCAAAAATCACCCTTAGGAAATATGTTTATGTTTCCTACTCCAGAGTATAAATTACCCTACACGATCAGATGACGAAATCAGATATTATAAAAGAAGTAGCTGAGGGGACTGGTCTCACCAAGGTTGAGATAGAAGCTGTTTTAGATGGAGTAATTCACAGTATTTCAGAATCATTGAAAAGAGGAGAGCGTGTTGATTTACGAGGATTTGGTAGTTTCATTGTTAAGCAAAGAGCTGCCAGAGATGCACGGAACCCAGCTACTCGTGAAATTGTCAGATTACAAGAGAGATTTATACCAGCTTTTAAAGTTTCTAAATTATTGAAAAACATAGTAAATAAATCGTTATTAAGAGGTTTTTAAAATAAAGGAAAAAATATGCCTTGCGGAAAAAAACGTAAAAAGAAAAAGATGAATACTCATAAACGTAAAAAACGTTTACGAGCAAATCGTCATAAGAAGAAGAAATAATTTAATTTCCCAATCATAATATTTATGATTTAAAATTGAATTAATTATGCCGTCAATTTGAATTTGAGTTGGCGGCATTGTCATTCAATGAATATTGCCGGACATTCTATTCTAACCATTACACAGGTTGCAAACCAGGTAAAATATACCTTGGAAAAGAATTATGCAAACCTGTGGATTCAGGGTGAAATTGCTTCCTGTAAGCCCTATCCATCCGGTCATATTTACCTAACCCTGAAAGATGGACAAAGTGAATTATCCGCTGTAATATTCGCCCAGTATGCCAAACAACTGCAATACAAGCCTGTCTCCGGATTAAAAGTAACCGTTAATGGTGATTTATCATTGTATTCACCCAGAGGGCAGTTTCAGCTGCAGATTAGAAACTTATATCCCACTGGGCAAGGTGAGTTGTGGCTGGCATACGAGGCACTAAAAGAAAAACTGGAATTAGAAGGATTATTTTCCCCGGAATGTAAAAAACTAATTCCGCAATATCCCAGTAAAATTGGAATTATTACCAGTAGTGAGGGCGCAGTTCTCAGGGATATCATACAGGTATTAAATCGTCGTGCACCGCATGTCTCATGCCTAATATTTCCTGTTCCTGTTCAGGGTAAAAATGCGGCTGTGAAAATATCAGAAGCCATTGAATCAATGAATCAATATGGGAAAATGGATACACTCATTGTTGGGAGGGGAGGAGGTTCGCTGGAAGACCTCTGGTGTTTTAATGATGAACAGGTTGTCCGTGCAATATTCGCTTCACAGATTCCTGTTATCACTGCTATTGGTCATGAAACGGATACTACACTTGCAGATTATGCCGCAGATTACAGGGCACCTACTCCATCAGCTGCCGCTGAAATTGCAGCTGAGGATCGGCAGGAAACCATTCAATATTTGGATAGTATATCTGAGAAACTTTATTCAGCATCAAAACAGTTCATTTATGTGAAAAAAGAAAAAATTGATGGATTCCAAAAAAGGCATGGTTTTTATAAACCTCATTTAGTTTTAGAACAATGGGATGTAAAGCTTATTGAATTAAATCGTCGCATTAAACAATGCATTCAAAATACAGTTAATTCCCATAAAAAAATGTTAGACTCTCTACAGGATAAAATAATATTATTAAATCCTAAGACACAATTAAAAAGAGGGTTTGCAATAGCTACGGACTCAAAAAATAATATTATTTTTTCGCCTGATCAGGTTAAGGTTAATGATGATATAACAGTTAGGGTAGCCCGAGGGATATTAAAAACAAAAGTTAAAGAAGGGAAAATTCACAATGCCTGATAAACAAACCTTTGAAAAATCACTTTCTGATCTTCAAACTATCATTGAAGAATTAGAGTCGGATACTCTCTCTTTAGATAAAATGGTTTTTTTATTTGAAGATGGAATGAAATTAATGAAAATTTGTAGAACTCAACTGGATGAGGTAGAAAATCGTATTACCACCCTCGTAAAGGAAAATGATGAGTTTAATGAAAAACCGGGAATAAAACAATCATGATTATCGGCTGTACCGGAAATTATCGTAAGGAGGAATTTTATTCTATTCTCGAAAAGGTGCATACCATTTTGGGTAATGAAAAAATAGATTTTCTCATTTCTTCAGATTTAGAAAAAAATACTGAATTTAATATTCCCGGGGATTATACAATCATGGATTTTTCAGACATAGTTGATAAATGTGATATATTATTCGCAATTGGAGGAGATGGCACTATCCTCTCTACTGTCCGACGATTGGAACAAAATATGATTCCCATAATGGGCATCCATATTGGAGGATTGGGATTTCTGAGTGAATGTACAGAAAAAAATTTAACAGAGAGTATCCATAGCATTCTGAAAAATGATTATATTGTCACTCAGCGTATGTTATTGGAAGTCCAAATAACTCCTGAAAATGATGCTAAACAAATATTATGGGCACTCAATGATATTGTTGTTGATCATGGGCCCTCAGCCAGGCTATTAAAGGCAGAAGTTTATGTCTCAAATAATTACCTGAATACCTTTGAAGGAGATGGGGTAATAATATCAACACCGACCGGAAGTACAGCCTATTCACTATCTGCCGGCGGTCCCATTATTTATCCTTCAATGGATTCTATAACAATTACGCCAATTTGCCCACACAGTTTGTCAGCCCGCCCCATTGTTCTCAGGTCTGCCGAAATTATTACCATGAGTTTTCCTGAACCCTTTGATGGCATTTCATTGGCAGTGGATGGCCAGATTAAAGTGCGGATTGATGATCAAACTCAGATTCAAATAACAAAAGCCTCACACAGCGCTCAAATCGTAAGTCTTCCGGGGAATAGTTATTTTAAAACGCTCCGGACAAAAATGGGCTGGTTGGGAAAAGTCTGATATTTTTTTCCATTTTAAAGTAATGAAACGAATTTTGATCCTAATTGGAATAATAATATTTGGTTGTCGGAGTTCTCCGGAAACTTCATTTGAGAATTTAAATCAAGCCTATATCAGTTGGTATTTTAAATATCATCCTGTTGAATCCACCCGCTATAATATGAGTAAAAATAATGGAAAATATTCATTGAACACCAAAATAGAGATGGATGAATATTATGCTGATATTTCTCGATTTCTAATAGAATTGTCCCAAATCGATGCTACCAAGATTGCACCTAATTCCCGGATTGACTACAACATTCTATATTCTCAATTGGAAAAAATGAAATATGTCATAGATGAAATAAAGCCATGGGAGTGGAATCCATTATGGACCCTTAATGAATTACATGATGGGTTATATATCTTGAGTGAACGGGAAAATATTGATATGGATGATCGGGTTTCGGCATTAGAATCCAGACTGGGAAAAATTCCAGATATATTGGACAATTCCAAATCCCTTATGACAGCACATTCAAAAGATCATATTCCTTATAGTAATAATAAAATAGATAAGTTGGTGCTTCTTCTCCAGCAACTACCCCTGAAATTAAATTCGGATAATATCACCCTTGATAAAATAGATGAATTAATTAATGAATCTATCATAGCGCTGGAAAGGTATAAAAATTGGCTCAATTCACAATCTGTAAAACTTAATGAGATCAATTTTCCTTCAGAATTATCCTTATTCGAGAATGGATTTAACCACTTCACTGGAGGTAAATATTTGCTACACCATGTATTTGAATTGGCGAATAAAAAACTCATTCCTACCCAAAATAGATTATTTCATTTGGCATTACCATTTTACTTGTTAGAAAATGACGAACCCGTTTGGTTAGTAGAAGACCGTGATGATACTTTGGAAGTCATACAATGGACTATTGATGATATTTATAATAATCCAAAAAATAAGATAAGAAATGATGAGGTGCTTTCTAGATTTTATGAATCATTAACTAGCATTGAAAAGTTTTGCTATACAAAATCACTTTTGCCTAGAGAAAAATATAAAACCATTCAGTTGGAATTTGCACCTGAATATAGCATCTCTCAATCGCCGGTATTTTTATTTGATAATTATCCCAAAAAAGTTTCCACAGATATTGTTTATAATATAAAAGCTCCTGCGGATGAATTTGGAGAATATAATTTAAACAAGTTGGAAATAGATATTATCAATGCGGTTAATATACTCCCCGGCTATGGGATACAGTTGGGATTTTCTCAACGTTATCCATCCATGATTAGATATTTATTTCCGGATTTAGTAACTGCTTCAGGGTGGAAATATTATGCCTTAAATATATTAATAGAAGCAGGATATGCTAATTGGGAACAACAGTATCATATCTTAAAATTAAAGGAAGAAATTTCTATTATTGTTCGAGCAATTATGGAAATAAATTATTATTCTGGTGAAATAAATCGGGAGGATGCTATTAAATTTCTTCGGGAAATGGCTTTCATGAAAACAAACGAAGCCCAGTTAGCAATCATGGAAACTGATTTACATTATTTTTCTGGATTAGCCTCATTTATAGGGGTAATGGAATTGAATTCTCTAAAATCAGAATATACACGTAAACAAGGAGATGATTTTGTGCTTTCTGAATTCCACAAACTAATTTTACAAGATGGAATAATCCCTCTCTTTGAGTTGAAGAAACGAGTATTATCACCGTAAATTTACCCCCTTATTATGAATCTATATAATCAGCACAAAAATAATTTAAACTATTGGGATGCCATTGCCGGCATGATAGATCAATCTATCGATATTGCTTTAAATCTATCTCAAAGCGGACATCCCGGTGGATCCCGCTCTAAGGTTCCAGCCCTAGTTGCCACCTTATTATCAGGTGTCATGAAATGGGATATTCGCAATCCCGGTGCAACTTTTGGTGATCGATTTGTTCTGGTTGCAGGGCATACCAATCCGGTAGTGTATGCTACCCTAGCAGTATTCAATGAAGCCTTACGGAGAAAATATACGGAAACGGGTGATGAAAAATATATAAATCCAAAGGGTGATAAATTTACACTCTATTGGGAAGATTTGCTTACACTGAGGAGAAGAGGAGGTCTCCCTGGTCATGCGGAGATGGAAGGGAAAACTCTGTTTTTTAAATATAATACGGGACCATCTGGGCATGGGGCTGCTCCTGCCGCCGGTGAGGCATTTGCACTCAAATATAGTGGTGCCACTAGCAGTAGAGTTTTTGCCATGGAAGGGGAAGGTGGACTCACTACCGGTGTTTCCCATGAAGCAAGAATTGCCGCCTACGGTTTGGGATTGGGTAATTTAATCTACGTTGTGGATTGGAATGATTACGGAATTGATGACCGTCCCTTCAGTGATATAAAAGCAGGGAGCCCAAAAGATTGGTTTGAACCCTATGGTTGGAAAGTTTCCGGAACAGAAAATGGTGAAGATTGGGAAAGTATTCTCACTGCATATGATGAATTATTTGAATCTGAAAATAAAAACCAACCTAAAACATTATGGCTGAAAACCCGCAAGGGCAGGGGCTATGAAAAATTTGACAATGCCAGTCACGGCGCACCCCATAAACGAAATTCTGAAGAATTTTGGAATATAAAACGAGAATTTGGTGAACGTTTTGGAGTACAATTTGAGCATCTGAATACAGAAGCCTCTGAAGATTTTGAAATAAATAAAAAACAAATGGCAGAAACGCTTCAATCGGTTATGTCATTATTTGATTCCATGGATGGTTTAGCCGATTATTTGGCAGATAGACTGCTTGATATAGCAGATTCAATCCCAGAAAATAATTCTGTAAAAAAAGGATTTGAGCAGAATCCGTTTGATGATGATACATTCTACGATTATAAAAACTATCCAGCCAATTTATATCGTAAACCAGGTGAAAAAGCACCCAACCGTGCTGCCTTTGGGAATTTTGGATCATGGCTGAATTCCTATTGCCAAGAAAAGTATGGCAGACCCTTGGCATTGGTCTGTTCAGCAGATTTAGCCGGTTCTACCAATATTGCTGGTTTTAGCAAAGGGTGGAATAATAATCCGGATTTTGGTATGTATCATCGTGAGAAAAATTCCAAAGGAACATTACTTCCTCAGGGAATCACTGAATTCGCAAATGCCGGGATCATGACGGGTATTAGTACCGTAAATTTTGCTAAAGATCCCTACAAAGAATTTAATGGATATATCACATCCTGCAGTACCTATGGGTCATTTTCATATTTAAAATATGGAGCATATCGATTATTCAGTCAAATTGCTCAAGATTCCCAGCTAAAGGTAGGTAAAACCATTTGGGTGGCAGGTCACTCAGGACCAGAAACAGCGGAAGATTTTCGTACCCATTTTGGAATTTTTGCACCAGGAGTAACGCAATTATTTCCTGAAGGTCGCATTCTCAACTTACACCCATGGGAATATAATGAAGTTCCAGTCATGCTGGGGGCAGCATTGGCTACAGACGTACCCATCATTGCATTACATTTAACCCGACCATCCATTGAAATACCCCACCGTGAAAACTTGGGGATGCCATCCCATTTTGAAGCGGCTAAAGGTGCTTATGTGATTAAAGATTATAATGATGACAGGGAAAATGAGGGTGTGGTGTTGGTCAGAGGTACCTCTGTCATCAATGAATTATGCTCAATTCTTCCCCAAATTATTGCAGATGGTCCCAATATAAAAATTGTAGCTGCATTGTCTTGGGGATTATTTCAGTTACAGTCAAAAGAATATCGCCTATCAGTTATAAAGGAAGATGAATGGTTAGATTGTATGGTTATTACCAACACTTCTATAGGGAATATGTCACATTGGGTTCAGCATCCCATTGTGAAAGAGTATTCTTTATCGCCGGATTGGGATAATGGGTGGCGGTTTGGTGGTAATTTAGAAGAGGTGATTGATGAATCGCATTTATCAGCGCATTGGCAATTAGAAGCCATTCAAAAATTCAGTAGTGAAAGGAAATTACGCATAGATTCGTTGAAGAAATCTATACCGGACAATATTTTTGATAAAATGGAGGTAGGATGAAAACTAATTTCGCATCTCGCCTAACAAAACTTGGTACAGAAACTGCATTTGCGGTTTCGCAAGATGCAGCTGAATTTGCTGCTGAGGGAAATAAAGTCTATCCCTTTCATTTGGGTGACATTAATATTCCTACGCCCGAGAATATTATGGAAGCTGCTAATAGAGCGCTTAAAGATGGAAAAACGGGGTATAATCCTTCTGTTGGTATCCCCCAATTACGGGATGCCCTTGCAGAAAATATTGGTTTTGAAAGAGGAATTTCTTTAAGCCGGGATAATGTAGTTGTACAGCCCGGAGGTAAACCCGTTATACCCAAATTTATCCAAGCATTAATGAATCCAGGCGATGGGGTACTCTACCCAAATCCAGGCTATCCAATCTATGAAAGCCAAATTGAGTTTCACGGTGGCAAACCCCTGCCTTATGGGTATATCCCAGAGACTAATGGATTTAGTATTGACAGAGGTAGAGTAGAGGAAATGATAGATTCCAATACACGTATATTCATTTATAACAATTACCAAAATCCAATGGGGGGTGAATCAGACCGGGATGAAATGGAGTGGGTAGCAAACTTAGCTCAACGCCATGATCTATGGGTGCTAAGTGATGAAGCATATTTTAATATTCAGTATTCCGGAAAACCAAAAAGTATAGTATCCCTGCCTGGCATGCAAGAGAGGACGGTTATTTTATATACTTTTTCTAAAACCTATGCTATGACCGGATGGAGATTGGGGGCAGCCATTGGTCCTGCAGATTTAATGAAAATATTTGCCAAACTTGGTGTGAATGATGAATCCTGTACCAATCATTTTATCCAATATGGAGGGATTGAGGCACTCACTGGAAATCAAAGCGGGTCTCAGAATATTCTTGCGGAATTAAAAAAACGGAGAGATGCATTATCTACCAAGTTAAATGAAATTGAAGGTGTATCTCTTTTCACCCCCAATTCCACATTTTATCTTTTTCCAGATGTGACAGATTTGTATCATCAAATTGAAGCCAAATCGTACGAAGATTTTAGATCCAAAGTTTTAAGGGAAACAGGCGTTTCATTTTGTACTCGTGAACATTTTGGAACCCCATTACCCAATGAAGACCGAAAATATATACGCTTTGCCTATTCGGGTATATCTATCCCAGAAATAGAAGAGAGTATGAATAAATTACTGGATTACTTCAAAACGAGTAATAGTTTTTCCCCAGCATAAATATATAAGCAATCGTTTCCTTGCCATTCCCGTTACTCCTTACTCCCCGCATTTTGCTGGGCTTTGTCGCCATCGGTTTATGCACCTTTGGAGTGCGGGGATTACTTCTTGCTCTCTTTATAAACAGCAAACAAAACCAAACTCACTGCCACTCCCGGATACATTGGGTCTAGTCCCCAAATATAGATGGGATAGCCATCAATGGTGGGATGTGCAATGCCGTATAGGTACCAGCAGATTGCAATTACAGGGGGAAGGAGCAGTAACGCAAGAGGGTTTCTGATTTTAATTTGATACAATCCGGTTATGAGGGGAATAAGTAGTGTCGGTACTACAAATGACCCCACCAAATACCAGATATCTACCGCATATTCAAAATAGAGTGCAAAGCAGATGGAAAATAGGGCAGTGACACCTAATCCCACACGGGTGAGTTGGATCATTTTCTCATCTGAATATTTGAGCCCTAAAATGAGCGGTAAATCCCTGCCAATAGTATAAGCGGAAATGAATGTGAAGCTGTCAACGGTAGACATGACAATGGCAAAGAGGGAGACCAAAAACATACCCTTGGCAAAGGGTGGCAGGAGTAGAGTGGCTAAATCCAAATATGGGCTGGTTTCCACAATAGGTAATACTGCCAATGCATAAAGTCCGCACATCACTGTCATACAGTCAAATATCACCCAAAAACCCACAGAGATAAGTATTCCCCTTTGAACGGTTTTCAGGGATTGTCCGGCAAAACTGCGTTGGTAAAATCCTGGATCAATAAAAGTGATGAGGGCAATCAAACCCCAGACAAAGATGAATGTCCAGCTGAAATTACCGGGGATACTGAAAGCAAACTCCGGCGTATTGGCAATGAGAAAGGATATACCTCCATATTCTGAATAAGCGGAAAAAAGAAGAACAGTAAATCCGGTAAACATGAGGACAAACTGCAGCTTATCGGTACGAACCACAGCAGAAAATCCGCCGGTAACCGCATACACCAGAGATAAGGATGCACCCAAAACCAATGCCCAAAATACCGGAATGCCCCAGACAAAATCAAAAAGAGTTGCCAGAATCTTCAAATAAGGGGCAGGAGTAGTTAGGAGAATGACGCAGACTATGGCTATGAGAGCAGGGATTTTCCCAAATGATTTCAGAAAGAGCTCCGGTATAGTGGGGATGCTGGACTCAATAATTTTGGGTGCGATATATTTTATAAAGAGGAGGGCGGCAATATAGTAAAACAATCCGAATATAATCCAGGTGACGATACCATTTTCATATGTGAAACGGCCTACTTCCAGAATTCCGCCATACCAGGTGCTCACTAATGTTGCTACTAGTGCTGGTATGGTCAGGCGACGTCCGGCAAAGAGGAAATTATTTATTCCCTTATCAGATCGTTTATAAAAGCCAAACCCCAGTGTTGCCAGAAAATACAGCAAAACTAGGGTTTGATCTAAAGTGAAGTGTAACAAAGCCTTAGAAGTGGTACTTCAGTGAAACTCCATAATTAAGAGGATCACCGTAGCTAACATACAGTTTATCAGGATATTCATGATCCTGTAATTCTTCATTCCAAATAGGCTCATTTCCAAAATAGAACCCACGTGTTGCATAACGAGCATCTAAAATATTTTTACCCCAAATAGATAAAGACCATGCGTCTTTAAAATATCCTGTTGTTAAGTTAAGTAATTGATATGCATCAGATTTCTGATTATGGCTATCAGAATAATAATAACCATCCTTCCCCGTAAATTCAACATCAGCAAACAGTCCAGATGAATGTGAATAATTTATACCAAATGAAAAATTATACAAAGGCGCCATTGCTTGGTCCCGGTTTCCAAGAGTAATACTTGTTGTGTCATCTGTCCAAAATTCATAGGCATCAACATGAGTTTTTAATAATCCGCAAGAAGACCGAAGGATTAGACCATTAATCAATTTCACTTTTGAGTCAAATTCAATACCTTTATTTGTTCCAGCTGTAGCATTGGAGGTATAAAAAATAAAGCTATTTGGATTTCCTTCTTCTTGCTGGCTTGAAATTTGAACTTGTTGATCAGCACGATACATTGAAAATAAATTCACATTTGCTACAATTTTATCTGACACAAATTTAAGTCCAGCTTCTACATTAGTATTAAACTCTGGGTTAAAAAATCTGTTTGATTTAGATAAATTTGGATTTTGATTAATTCCACCTGCTTTGTACCCTTTTGAAATACTGGTAAATACATTCATCCAATTATTTAGGGTATAAACCATAGCTAGTTTTCCTCCAGAAAATGAATGCTGAATTTCTTCAGAAACTCTTGGAATTGCAACATAATCATAAACATCCCAATCCCAATTTAATCCTTCACCCAAATAGGTAGTATAATTATCTTCATTTCTAATGTTAAGAATCATATTAAGATTGTTAGATATTCTAAATAAAGATTGGGCGTAAATCGCGGTATTTATTATATTAAAATTGGTTGAAAGAGAAGTTGCATCGCCACCAAATAGCCAACCTGTTGCGTCATCTAATTCCTTAGTCCGAGATGAATAGTAACCAATAATCCAAGATGATGAACTTGTTATTTCAGAAGAAATTCTGATTTCGTGAGTTTCTTTTCCACGATTTCGAATGGTTTTATCAAAGAAACTATATTCCCAATATGTAGAATCAGGATTGAAATTATAAGGAAATTCAAGCCAATAATTATTATTTGCCCAGTCACCATCATAACTATGCTCCATTTTATTGGTGGAATTAGTGTATTGATAAAAGGCATTTGCTCCAATAAAATCTTTACAATTAATTTTGAAGGAGTTCGAATAAGATTTCTGAGAATCCATCCCTTGTTCGTCGGAGTAAGTTGTGAATATTTTATTATTATCAACAGCCCAGGCATCATATCCATTATTTAAATTCGAGTTAAAACTAACAAAATATAAATTAACAATGGGAGTGATTGCCCAATTTAATTTAATCCTTGTGTACAATTCATCTCTTTTATTGGTATTAGTTAAATTTTTAAATACATTTTCTCTGAATCCATTTTGGCTATGTTTTTGGAAGGCAAATCGAAATAATAATTTTGATGAAAGGGGACCACCTACTGCAAAACCCGCTAATTTTTGGTTGTCAGAGCCAATGGAGATCATTGATTTTCCAGCGATATATGGTGTTGGTTGGGCAGAAGTAATATTAATTAATCCTGCTATGGCATTTGGACCATAGATAGATGATTGTGGACCCTTAAAAACTTCTATTTGTTGCATGTCAAAGAGCATTCCAGTCATACCAATACCGCTAAAATCAATTCCATCAACCATAAAACCAACGGAAAAGTTTGGAGCACCTTCACCTACATACTGGCTTCGTTCTCCAATCCCCCGAATTTGAAAATATCGTGGTCTGGAAGTTCCACCGGCATAATTTAGATTTGGAATTAAATCAATTAAATTTTGAAAGTGATTATCATTTTTGGATTCCAACTCTCTATTATTCAAAATCGTAATTGAAGAAGGGACATTAAAGAGATTTTGAGTACCTAATTCAGCTTTTACTATAATCTTTTTCCCATCTATCATCGTTGAATTCATTTGTATAATAGATGCTATTGTATTTGCCAATATCGAAACATCATTAAACCCAATATGGCTAAATGTTACTATAGATGTTTCATTTACATTGATGGAATATGATCCATCAGCTTGGCTTACAACTCCGGTAGTTCCCGAATAAATATTGACTCTAGATATGGGGTTATTATTTTTATCCACCACTTTCCCAGAAACCGTAATAGTTTCCCCGAAAAGAATATTAATTAAAAGTGGAATTACAAAGGCTAGGTAGTATTTTTTCATGTTTCCCTCCGCTAGTATTATCTAGATCAGGTTAAAGGTATGTTCTCAGCCGATTATCTATTTACAATCAGCACCCCGAACGAATAAGGAAATTTATCCTAAATTAGATATCTTTTCCAACCACCTCTATATTTTTATATTCATTTATTTTTAT
>Ga0209501_10004419_pt1 | contig 13483 bp, 16 predicted proteins | sample ArcticOcean_MG_C_4_FD_187434 | JGI IMG/M metagenome (GOLD analysis project Ga0209501, IMG submission 187434) | Marine microbial communities from western Arctic Ocean - ArcticOcean_MG_CB4_134 (SPAdes) (version 2) | ecosystem: Environmental > Aquatic > Marine > Oceanic | place: Arctic Ocean...
CAGCAAAGATTAGCTCGTCGTAAGGCTAGAGTTGAAGATATTGCTAAAAATTTCCCTGAATTTTACTCAAGATTCGAAGTAAGATTATTTGAGAAAGTATCATTGCTCGCAGCAAATTCCTTTATTAAAGAGGCATATAGTAATCACGAAATTGGTTCAAAGGTTTTTACTAATATTAAAGAACGCATTGCTGACGCGATCGAGGGAATACCACAGATAACTGAAGCTATTCCAAAATTAAAACCACGAGACATTCTTGCGATGGTGCCTTTACTAGAAGCTCTATCAAGTGAAATATTAGATCAATTATCAAGTTACGCTATTCCGCTTACTTTTTTACAAGGAGATCAAATCATAGGACAAGATGAAAAAGGTGATTCTCTTTATATTATTACTCATGGGCGGGTAAAAATTTACAAAACAGGGTATGAGCATGAGCCCGTAGCTGAACTCAGTTCAGGAGATTTCTTTGGCGAGACGGCATTATTGGGAGAACAAATAAGAACTGCAAATGTTAAAGCAGACAGACCATTATCATTATTGAGATTGAACAGAAAGGATGTTTTATTAATGGCTGAAAAAGAGCCTGAATTAAAAGAACGACTAGAGAAGGCAGCGGAAGACAGAAGTTCTATATAATTACTTTTTTATTGAATTTTCTATTCAATATAAGATTGATAAAAAGGAATAACGTACAAAATAATAATAGAAACGTATTACCATATTTACTGTAAGGCGTAGTGCCAATAAATAATTTCACATCTGAATTTAACGTGTGCTCTTTAAATTGCGGGGAGCGGGAAATTACTTTTCCTCTATTATCAATAATAGCTGATATTCCATTATTTGTTGCACGTAAAAAGTAACGACCATTTTCAATTGCGCGCATCCTTGAAATTTGCAGATGCTGGTGGGGAGCCATTGAATCACCAAACCAGGCATCATTACTAACGTTGATCAGTACATTAGCCTCTGGTAGTGAACGACTAATTTGATTCCCAAAAGCAGCTTCATAACAAATACTCATACCAAAGTTTCCCATATTTGTTTTAAAATTCTTTAATTTAAATTCACCAGATGAGAAATTAGATATTGGTATATTAAAAAAGTGAAAAAAACGGTTTAATTTTTCTTTGAGTGGTAAATATTCACCAAAAGGAACAAGATGATTTTTGTTATAGAAATGATGATTACCATCTACAAGGAGTATACTGTTAAAATAGGCATTAGTAGATGTATCTTCATTTATAATACCAGTCATAAAGGACGCATTAGAATTTTTTTGTTTTCGATCTATTTTTTCAATAAAATTATTAGCTAAATGATATTTCGAAGAAATAGCAGTTTCTGGCCATATTATCAGATCTGATGACCAGAACGGCTCGCTAAGTCTCATGTAGATATCATATGATTTTTCATCTTGATCGGATTGCCATTTAATTTCTTGTGGTATAGCACCTTGAACTAATGCAACGTTCAAAGTTTCTCCATTATTTTTTGTCCAATTTATTTTATTTAAGACCAATGATGATAAAAAAATTATTATCAGTAAGAATAAACTTATGAATCTCTGTCTATTTTTATAGAAAATTATCTTTAATATTATTATTGAAATAATACAGACAATTAATGAAATACCATAGTCACCTATTATAGGAGCAAAATTAATTAATATACTGTCAGTTTGACTCGTTCCAATATTTAACCAAGGAAATCCAGTAAAAATCCATCCACGCAACCATTCAGATATTACCCACAATATCGGCATACATACAAAAAGAGAGGATTTAAAATATTTTACTGCTATGTATCCACATAAAGCCGGATACAGAGCAATAAAGGCAATAAATAAATATGTAATAAGAAGAGAAAACATGAGATGCATATTGCCAAAAAGATCGATACTTATATGTAGCCAATTAACACCAACTCCAAACATTGCAAAACCAAATAGGTACCCTAAAATAAAAGATTCACGAGCAGTCTTAGTTTTTGACCATAAATAAAAAAGAATAGATAATGAAAATATACTAAAAAAATAAAAGTCAAATGGTGAGAATGCGAAAGGAACTAACCCGCCTGAAAAAAAAGCGCATAATCTTTTTATGTAGACTTTGTCAGATAAATTTTTTAACAAGTTTTATAGACGTATATTTAATTATTTTGAATTATTCTCTAATAAATTACCCGAATCAATTTGTGTAAATAATATAAGATGTACACGTCTTTTATCTGCCCGAAGAATTTTTATATTAAATCTTTCGAAATTAATAATTTCACCACGTTTCGGTAAATACCCGAATGTGTTTATAACAAAACCGCCAACTGTATCATATTCATTATCATGAATTTCCGTATTAAAAAATTCGTTAAACTCACTAATCGGTGTCAAAGCTTTGACGGTATAACGGTTATTATCATGAGTATTAATATTTATTTCATTATCCTCGCGATCATGTTCGTCTTCTATTTCACCAATAATTTCTTCGATAACATCCTCAATTGTTACTAGGCCGGCAACTCCGTTATATTCATCTACAACAATCGCCATATGGTTACGACTCATACGAAATTCTCGTAATAATACATTCAGACGTTTACTTTCCGGGATAAAGACAGTCGGCCTCATCACATCTTTTATGTCAAAATTTTTATCGGGATCGGCATAATAATTTAATAAGTCTTTAGCTAATAAAATACCTTCAATTTCATCATTTGTGTCACCGATAACGGGAAATCTTGAATGGCCGGATTCAACCACACTTTTAAGAATTTCTTCTGGTTTAGCATTATTATCAATAATAATCATTTGAACACGAGGAACCATAATATCTCGAACATGAGTTTCTGAGACATGTAATGCACCTTCGATCATTAATAATGCATCAGCATCGAGTAGATTTCTATTTTCTGCATTTCTTAAAATATCAATCAATCCTTCACGATTAGTTGGTTCTTGTGTTAAAAGATTTAAAAAAAATCTAAATATTTTTTGATAAATGTATTGTTTTTTATTTTGCATTATTATTTTTGCCTTATTTCATAAGGATTATTATAACCTAAGTTATTTAGTATATTTATTTCCTTGCTTTCCATAATATTTGCCTCATCCTGAGATTGATGATCATAACCTTGTAGATGTAATATTCCATGTATAATCAAATGAGCATAATGTTCATCAATATTTTTACTTTGTTCCTTAGCCTCCGTAACAACAAGGTTGGCACAGATTACAACATCACCTAAAAGATTTGGCGCCTGTTTAATAGGCTTAGAGATAGGGAAAGACAAAACATTTGTTGCATAGTTTTTTTTACACCATATCTTATTGAGTTCTCGACTTTCATTCTCGTCAACAATTCTAATTACTATTTCAGCCTCTTTGTATTTTTTATCAAGTGTTTTCTTAGCCCATTTAATAATTAAATCATTCTCAGGAAGTGAATTAAGATTAGAGATTTTTTGAATATCAATCATAAGATTCATATCTATTATCAATAAGTCAAATAGATATTATTCTGAATTGTTCTCAAATTTTTCATATGCATTAAGAATTCTTGCAACTAAAGCATGACGTACAACATCCTGATATTTAAAGAAAGTAAAACTAATTCCTTTTTCATCTTTTAAAATATCAATAACATGTTTAAGCCCAGATATTTTTCCTGTCGGTAAATCTATTTGGGTTATATCTCCTGTTATAATGGCAGTCGAATTGAAACCAATACGTGTTAAAAACATTTTCATTTGTTCGATTGTTGTATTCTGCGCTTCATCAAGAATGATAAATGCTTCATTAAGGGTCCTACCTCGCATAAACGCTAAAGGAGCAACTTCAATAACGTTTTGTTCAATTAATTTTGAAACTTTTTCAAATCCAAGCATTTCATATAGAGCGTCATATAGTGGGCGTAAATAAGGATCAACTTTTTGTACAAGATCACCCGGTAAAAAACCTAATTTTTCACCTGCCTCTACTGCTGGTCTGACTAATACTAGTCTTCTCGCGATATCTTGTTCCATTGCAGCAACTGCACAAGCGACTGCAAGGTATGTTTTTCCAGTACCAGCAGGACCAATTCCAAAATTAACATCGTGATTTTTTATGTTTGAAAGATATTTTTTTTGGTTATTTGTCCTGCCACGAATTAATCCCCGTTTTGTCTTAATCGTAATTTCATCTGCACACTTGTTATCAATTTCATTGTCAATATCAAAACTCTTTAGGTAGAGATGAATATTCTCTGGAGATAATGGTTCGGTTTCTGTTGCAGCATATATTTCTTTTAAGAGATTTTCGGTAAGGGTTATCAATTCTGGGCTACCACTTATATGAAAATTATTACCACGATTGCTTATTTCTACCCCAAAGAAACGTTCTACTTGACGTATATGCTTGTCAAAAGGGCCACAAAGATTCGATAGACGTTTATTGTCGACCGGTTCAAGTAGAAGTTTGTTAGAAGTTATCGTATTTATAGTATTAGTCAAAAATTAGAGGTTAGCGACTTGGTCAAGTTTATCTTTATCCGTCAGTACTCCACGTAGAGAATTTGGTAGTGCTTCAGTAATTTTTATACCAACAAAATTTCCAATTAAATTTCGAGATCCATGAAAATTAACAATTCGATTATTCTCAGTTCTACCATAAAGGACATCAATACTTTTCTTTGAAGTTCCTTCAACTAGTATAGTTTGAATATTGCCAACCATAGAGTTACTTATTTCTACAGTTTTTTGATTTATCCGATTTTGTAATATCAAAAGACGTTCTTTTTTTACATCTAAAGGGGTGTCATCAGGTAGTGAGGCTGCAGGTGTGCCTGGACGTGCGCTATATATGAAGCTAAACGAATGATCAAACCCAATATCATTAATTAAATTCATTGTATCCTCGAAATCTTTTTCCGTTTCTCCTGGAAAACCAATAATAAAATCAGAGGATATACTTATATTTGGCCTTATATCAAGGAGCTTGTTAATTTTATTTTTATATTCTAGGCAAGTATGGCCTCGCTTCATCAAAGCCAAAATACGATCTGATCCACTTTGGACTGGTAAATGTAAATGATCAACAAGTTCTGGTACACGCCTATAAGCATCAATCAAGTTATTTGAAAATTCAACTGGGTGAGAAGTTGTAAAGCGAATACGCTCAATACCATCAATCTTTGATATGAATTCGATAAGTAATGCGAGATCACATATCTTCCCGTTTTCCATTTGTCCTCTGTAGGCATTAACATTTTGCCCTAAAAGATTAATTTCTTTTACATTTTGATTCACAAGTACTGTGATTTCATTAATGATATCGCTAAAAGATCTATTTATTTCTTCTCCTCGCGTATATGGAACAACACAAAAACTACAATATTTACTACAACCTTCCATGATCGAAACGAAGGCGCTTGGCCCATTTGCTCTTGGTTCTGGCAGGCAATCGAATTTTTCTATTTCTGGGAACGAGATATCAACAATCGGTTTTCTATTTAGTATTACATTAGAATACATTTTTGGAAGTCGGTGTAGAGTTTGTGGACCAAATACGATATCTACAAAAGGGGCTCGTTCCAGAATGGCATGTCCTTCTTGACTTGCAACACAGCCACCAACACCAATAACTAGTTCAGGATTAGATTTTTTAAAAGTTCGCCATCTACCTAGTTGAGAGAAGACTTTTTCTTGTGCCTTTTCACGAATTGAACAAGTATTTAATAAGATTAGACTAGCCTCAGAAGGTTCGTTTGTAGGAATCATATTATGTGTTGTCATAAGAGCATCCATCATTCTTGATGAATCATACTCATTCATTTGGCACCCCATGGTTTTAATGTAAAATTTCTGGTTCATAAACAATAAATTTAAGTAAATAAAAACAGGATGGCTAAATTACACTTTCCACACTTCAATTTCCAGACAAAAGTAACAATTATGTATTTAAATGTAGCATTCGCGAGATATTTTCGACTTTTTTGGCTATAAAATGTATCTAAAAATTAAGTTATTTTTGGTATTTATTATGATTATTAGTTTCAATATTCCCGCATTATAGATATTAGTATCTGTTTGGATTAAGAGTTATAGTTTAAAATTTATTAGTATATTTTTTAAAAAGTGAGTTATATTGATTAACAATTAAATGAAATTTTATAGAAGTTTAAAAATAATAATAATTTTATGTTTCTTTTCATTTCAGATTAGCGCAAAAGACGAGGTATTGCGTCTTGCTATTGCAACAACTGCAGAAAACTCTGGAAGTAATAGATTTTTTTTAGATGCTATAATTTCCTCTTTTAATCTTATTCTTGATATTGATGCAGCACTCTTCAACATTGTTATTACTTCTTTAAAAGTTTCGTTTACTGCTGTTTTTATTGCCTCTTTAATAGGTATACCACTTGGGATTATTGTTGCTTTAAATGAATTCAGTGGCAAAAAGCTATTAATGATTAGTCTAAACACTTTAATGGCACTCCCTACCGTTGTCATTGGTCTAATATTATATGGCATATTAAATCGTCAAGGTTTATTAGGCGATATGGCCTTGTTATATACTCCCGCAGCTATAATTATCGGGTTGTGTATTTTAGTAATACCTATTATATGGAACTTAACTATTAGTGCTGTTAGTAGCACAGATCCAAGATTAGCTAATACATGTAAATCGTTAGGAGCTACACAAACTCAACGTGTCTTTATTTATATAAGCGAAACCCGTTTCGCTTTAATTACTGCAATCGTTACAGGGTTTGGGCGCGCAATTGGTGAAGTTGGAATTGCTATGATGTTGGGAGGTAATATTCAAGGATTTACACGGACTATGACAACGGCTATTGCATTAGAAACGAGTAAAGGAGCTTTTGAATTTGCATTAGCGCTTGGGATTATACTTTTATTTGTTGCTTTTTTTATCAATATATTGCTCCAGTATTTTCAATTAAAAATAAGATGAAAAACTTATATCAGTTAGATCATATCGTGTTCAATTATGATGGTGATATTTTTCTTAATGATATAAATATTAAAATAGACAAATCAAGTATAGTAGGTATTGTTGGACCAAATGGTTCCGGAAAAACTACATTACTCAAACTCCTCTCGTTTCTGAATCTTCCTCACTATGGCAGTCTTTTTTATGATGGTACTGAATTGATGAAAAATAATATTAATCAATTTAGAAAGTCTGTTGGTTATGTCCAACAGGACCCCTATCTTTTTAGAGGGACAGTTTATAAGAATATTGAGATTGGTCTAAAATTAAATCATATAAATCAAAAAAGAAGAATAAAAAAAGTAAGTAAAATATTATCCCTTTTAAAGATAGAGTATTTGTCTACCAGATTGACTCACTCGTTATCAGGAGGCGAGACTAAAAAAGTTGCAATAGGGCAGGCGATGGTTCTTGAACCCGATGTTTTAATTATGGATGAACCATTTTCAAGTTTAGATAAAGACTCTATTTATGAACTTGAAGAATTAATTACTTTTTTGAGAACTGAATTAAATAAAACAATAATATTTACTACACACGACCAAATTCAGGCACAAAAATTAACAGATCATATATATACTATTATAAAAGGAAAATTATTTCCAACGCATCTTATTAATCTATTTAGTGGTAAATTTAATACATCTAATAAAGTATTTGATACAGGAAAACAATTGATAACAATTGATAATGGTGTAAATAATTTAGAATTAATTGCCATTGATCCAAGACAAATAGTATTGTCATTGCAAGAGCTTGATTCTAGCATGCAGAATAGTTTTTTGGGGAAAATAACTGGAATAACAGAAGATAGTAATAATATTAAATTGAATATCGATATAGGAGAAAAAATACAGGCCATCATTACTTATAAAGCTTTCAGTGATTTAAAATTATCACTTAGAATGAAGGTTTGGGTAAGTTTTAAAAGTTCATCTATAATGATATTTTAATGGTAAAATTGAATAAATATTTATCAAATTTATAAGGAATAAAAGTGTGCCGTTAGTAAATATTTCAATTTTGAAAGGTAAAACACCCGAGTATAAGAAAGCAATTGCAGATGGTGTTAATTCTGCAGTGATAGAGACAATGGGTTTTCCGAATGATGATCGCTACCAAATTATCAATGAAGTTGAAAAGGATTGTCTTGAATATCAAGATAGAGATAATGATCGTGTAATGATGTTTCTTATTATGAGGGCTGGGCGTTCTGATAAGGTGAAACAAGATTTTTATAAAAAAGTTGCTGACAATCTTGCTAGTAATCCCGGTATTCCGTCAGAAAATATTTTAATAACTATTGTTGAGAATCATGATATTGATTGGTCATTTCGTGATGGTATTGCTCAATTTGTAGTTTGATTTAAAAATGAAATCTTTTAAATGGTTAATAGCAATATGAGGTTGTTGGCAGTAATAGTATTTTTATATACATTACTTCCCGTATATGCCGAAAATTTCTATACTGGCGATGAATTATTGGGTCATTGCGAGGACTGTATTTATTCAGTCAATATTTCGAGTGTCAGCACATGCGCATATTGTATTTCTCATATGTCATCAATTCACGATGCATTTGTTGATTGGGGTTTTATGGAATCTAAATGGTGTATAGCAGGAGATATTATGCTTAGTGAATTAACAAAAACAACAATGGCCTACATTCATGAAAATCCAAGTAGCAGACATCAATACTCTACTAATTCAATTGCTAATTCACTTATGGAAAACTATCCATGTAATCAGTAGAAAGAAATTTTTTCACTTATGTTTAGTTTCTATATCTTCTTTAATATCTTCGTGGTCACCAACAATTATATGGTGTTTACTTTTTACAACCCATCTTTCTAAAAAAGGTATAGCAATAAAAGGAATTATTCCACCAATCGCTATTCCAACCATTGCAAATCTAATATTTGGGTCAAATGCAGATGCTATTATATCGGCAACTACATGAGATAATGCTGCTCCAATAATACCAGCTATATATCCATTACTTATGATCTTAAAAAAACGATTAATACTAAAACCCGTGTAATAACCAATTAACATAATACAGGTATGAATAAACCCAAAAACTAAACCTTGAAAATTTGGGCCATGCTGAGAAAGTATGTCGTTTAAAATATGTTCCATTATGTTGCCTTTTGCTGAGATAAATATAACACAATTATGGGAAATATTTGGTGGCTATGGGTAGACTTGAACTACCGACCTCGGCGTTATGAGTGCCGCGCTCTAACCGGCTGAGCTACATAGCCATGTATTTCATTTCTTCTTGGATTGGGAAAGGGGTAGCGATTTTCTTTTTTTCTTTTGTTATTGTCAAGAATCTAGTTATCAATAAAGGGAATTACTCTCAATTCAATACTTTATTTTTCACGTTTTTTAAAAATTACCATAGTTTTTCCAGATACTGAAATCAAAAGATCTTCTTCTAAGCTTTTGAGTACTCTTCCTACCATTTCACGAGAACAACCAACAATTCTTCCCAGTTCCTGTCTTGTAATACTAATCTGCATACCATCTGGGTGTGTAATTGCATCAGGATTATTGCATAAATCTAATAAAGTTTTTGCTACACGCCCTTTTACATCTGTAAATGCCAGGTCACTTACTTTACGACTAGTTCGCCTTAGGCGAATAGCCAATTGCGAAGCAATTAAAAATATTAAATCAGGAAAAATTTCAGTTAAATTTTGTAATTTTTCATAACTAATTGAAGCAATTTCTGATTTTGGTTTAGCCCTTACGGAAGCTGTGCGGCTGTTTTCATCACCAAACATTCCAATTTCACCAAAAAATTCACCAGGATTAAGATAAGCGAGTACAATCTCATTACTTTTTGTGTCTTCAATGACTACAGTAACAGAGCCATTAATGATGTAGTACAAATCTTTAGAAGGATCACCTTCTCTAATAATCAATTGTTTTGTTGTGTAGGTAGTGATTTCGCAATTTTCAAGAAGGCGAGATATTACCTTACTTTTTTCGGGTGCCATTGGAGTTTCCATTAATATTCTCTATATAAATCATCATTCCTATTTGAATATGAACTATGTTACTCTTTTTCGAGGAAATCAACTGCTTGGGTGGGCATAAATCTTGGATATAAAAGTAAGCTGGGCTGGCGAAGCGCTATTTATCGGAGAATCAACTACTGGCCATAAAGTTTTAATGGATGGTCCTTCTGAAGGTGGAGGCCACGATCTGGGACCGCGTCCTATGGAAATGCTGTTGTTAGGGACAGGCTCATGTAGTTGTTATGATGTTCTTTCAATACTAAAAAAATCACGCCAAGATGTTGTTGCATGTGAAGTAGAAATTAGTTCTAAGCGCGCTATAACCGAACCTAAAGTCTTTACCAATATCCATATACATTTCAAAGTTACTGGTATAGATTTAAAGGAGAGGCAAGTTGAAAGAGCAGTTTTATTATCAGCTGAAAAATATTGTTCAGCTTCAATAATGTTAGGAGCCACCGCAAAAATTACACATACTTTTAAAATTTTAGATGCCTAATGCATATTCTTTTTAGGCAGATTAAATTTTTTTTGGTTTTTCTGCTCGTCTTATATAAAAATTATAAATATCTTTAATTAAATCAAATTTTATAATTTCATGATTTGTTCTAGCACAATAAGCTTCAAAATCTACTTTTGAATGGGGATCGGTAGCTTCTATAAATAAAATTTTTTTCGGTTGCATTTTATTTAGAAGAACTTTTGTTTTTAGAATAGGTAAAGGACAATTAAGTCCTTTAGCATCTAAGTATTCATCGAATGTAATTTTATTAATCATATTAGATAAGACAGAATATCAAACTTAGTAAGAGTTAATTTGTTTTTCTTAGTTGGCTCGCTTTCGCTAATGATTCGATCAGTGCGACAGTATTTTCCCAACCAAGACAAGCATCAGTGATACTTTGTCCATAAATAAGTTCATGATCAGGTTTAACGTCTTGCCTACCTGAAATTAGGTGACTTTCAATCATCACTCCAATAATTCTGTTATCACCATTAGTAATTTGTTTGGCGACTACATCTCCAACTTCAATTTGTGCGTTATGATCTTTTCGGCTATTTGCATGACTCAAATCAATCATTATTTTTGTAGGGAGATTTGCAGCTTTTAATTCTTCTGATACTTTATCTATATGTATAGCATCATAATTTGGTTCTTTTCCCCCACGCAAAATAATATGAGTATCTGGATTGCCTTGCGTTGAAACTATAGCTGCATTTCCACCATCTTTTCGGATTGAAAGAAAATGATGTGGTCGTATTGCTGCATTGATCGCGTCGACTGCAATTTTTGTAGTTCCATATGTTCCATTTTTGAATCCCACAGGACATGACAAACCTGATGCTAGTTCACGGTGGACCTGACTTTCTGTAGTTCTGGCACCAATAGCCCCCCAGCTTATTAGATCGGTAACATATTGTGGTGTAATTAAATCAAGGTATTCAGTCCCAGCGGGAACACTCATTTCATTAAGATCAAGTAGTAATTGTCTGGCCAATCTCAATCCCTTATTAATATTGAAACTATTATCAAGCGAAGGATCATTAATTAATCCTTTCCAGCCAACAGTTGTGCGAGGTTTTTCAAAGTAAACACGCATTATAATCAAAAGATCATCTGAATATTTTTCTATTAAAGGTTTTAATCTTGATGCATATTCTTTAGCGGCACTGACATCATGGATTGAGCATGGTCCTGTAATTACAATTAAACGTTTGTCATTGTTATGCAAGATCTGATGGATTGCGTTACGCGTTAAAACAGTTGTTTTTGCAGCTTGTTCAGTAATTGGAATTTCTTTGCAAACCTCTAAAGGTGTTGTAACTGCTTTAATTGATTCAATTCTTAAATCGTCAGTTTTGTAATTCATAATATTTAATAAATCTATAATTTAACCTGGCGGCCAACTGAAACTACGTCCCGCTAGAATATGTATATGCAAGTGAAAAACACTCTGTCCGGCATTTTCTCCATTATTTATTACTAATCGAAATGCTTCGCCATAACCTTGTGTATTTGCAATCTCACCTGCTTTGAGTAGGAGGTGACCCAATAAATCTTGTTCGTGTTCTGTCGCATCACTAATTTTTACTATATTTTTTTTTGGGATCACGAGTATATGTAATGGTGCTTGCGGATTTATATCCTTAAATGCAAGGCACAACTCATCCTCGTATACAATATCTGCTGGTATTTCACGACCAATAATTTTTGTAAATAGTGTTTCTGTCATTATCGCGTTTCTGTTTTTTTTAATGCTCAAAAATTAACGAGGAGCGATTATAGCGTTATATTGTTGGAAATAAAAAATTTTAATTGATCTATATTAAGCTTTATTTGATTTTTTTTGGATTTAAGTACTATCAGAGTATTTGATGGCAGGTAAAATTATTGGTAAAAGACGGATGTTTCATTCAACCTATTAATTTTTTTAATATCAAATTGCCGTGATAATAATGAATTATTTAGCCATTCAGTTTGAGATATATGTTTTTTTAGGACTATTTCTCTATTTAAATCAGAAATGAGACTGTGATCTACTAATTCGATCATATTGAAAGAAGATATAATGGAGTAAGTCACAAGATTGTTTGAAAATATTTTTTTAATTCGTTTTTAATAACCCTACTTCTAGACTTTATTATCGCTGATAAAATTTTATCTGTTACTAATTTTGGTTCATCAAGATGGATAGTATGACCACTTTTGTACGCAAAATAGTGAGTTGTATTGTCGCTAATATTTTCTAAATCGTATTGAAGTTTTGTCCATTGTTGTTCACGGCGATCACCAAGTTTATCATTATGCTAAGTCCGTTTACCATGAGTTATTAACGTTACCGGGAGACTGTATGCTTTATGATTTGAACGCTCTGCTAGTTGTATTGCACTTATTTCCATACTTTCAAGTTCGTCCATTAATGTTCTTTTAGATTTATTTGTCGACATTAACATATACGCAACTCTTTTATTTTGTTCAGGATAATTATCTGCAATAATGGGTTTAATTATATTGATACGGAAACTATTAATACGTTTTGTTGGTTTTATTTTTTTAAACTCTACAGTATTAAATTGTAAAGGATGCGAAGAATCTATCAGTATTAGTCCCGCTGTAAGTTTTGGATATTCGCTAGCAATGTAACGTACGTTGTAGCCACCAAATGAGTGCCCAACCAAAAAGTAGGGACTAGGAATATTTTCTTGAGTTAGTAGGGTTTTTAATTCTTTGGTAATGCGTACAGTTGTCCTTGGTTTAGGCCCAGAATCACTCCATCCATAACCAGCACGGTCGTAACTACAGACTTTTAAATTATTCTTAGTTAATTTTTTTTGTATCTTAGCCCATTCGAGAGAGAAGCCACCAATTCCAGAATCAAAAACGACTGTCGGAGAGCCTTCACCGGTACAATGTATATGTAAACGATGCGTTCCAATATCAATTAGCTTACCTTTATAGAAGCTT
>Ga0209501_10004429_pt1 | contig 13468 bp, 9 predicted proteins | sample ArcticOcean_MG_C_4_FD_187434 | JGI IMG/M metagenome (GOLD analysis project Ga0209501, IMG submission 187434) | Marine microbial communities from western Arctic Ocean - ArcticOcean_MG_CB4_134 (SPAdes) (version 2) | ecosystem: Environmental > Aquatic > Marine > Oceanic | place: Arctic Ocean...
TACCCACTTATAGTGCAAGACAAGACGTTAATCATTTAAAGCGTGACAAGCTTATGGAATATGTTTTTTAAATGTGACGTGAGGGCTTTTGGAGATAGGGATGGTGAAATAGTGCACCCTCTTTATTATATTATTTATAACGATGCACATTGGATAAAATGGAGAACCAAACCATGATCACGGAGTTTTTTGCAGATTTGATTCATTTAATTTTTAAGGCTCCCTTAGATTTGGTGGGACACACGTCTTTTATTCTCACGGCACTGTCGTTCTATGTTCGTGACATGATATTCCTGCGGTCCTTGGCAATCGTCAGCTGTATTGTAGGTATTGTCTATAACTTCTTTAACTTTGAGCCCCCACTTTGGCTTGTTATATTTTGGCTCTCAGTCTTCATATGCATAAATGGCTACCGCATAATTGGAATTATCCTTGAGCGTCGATCTATCAGTTTTAACGAAGAAGAAATGGAATTACATGAAACGGTATTTCAGAACTTTACGTCTCTTGAATTTATGAAGTTAATGCGCATTTCAGAGTGGCGTTCGGTTGAAAGTGGACACCAATTCGCAGAACAGGGAAAAGTCATTGACGGTTTAAATCTTCTTTTCAACGGTGAGGTAATTATTACACGAGATGACAAAGAACTGGGCCATGGACGTGACGGTTCAATGATTGGTGAAATGTCTTTTATTCAGGGTGGAGCGGCGACGGCGACCGTTTTGTCGACGCGAGCATGCCGATACGTCCACTGGCCAAAAGAGAATTTAACGAGTTTATTAAATCGTAATCCTAGTATGGATATTGCTATGAAACATGTGTTTAGCCTGGATTTGACGCGCAAGCTTGCCGGTCCAGAACCAATAACGGATAGCTAAACACCTTATGGAATTTTTTAATTACTAAATTAACCTCAATGCAATTATCCATAAAAGGTGTTTGAGGCTCGCTCTATTGCCGGTTAGAGATTTTGTTCAAGAACATGCTCATAAGGTCGGCCACTCACCCGTATTATGCGTTCTGGCGGAAGGTTAAGGGTTGGGTCGTCCTCGGGTTTATCCAATCCGCGCTCAATAAAAGCGCCTAAATTCCGGCCGTGCGTAACTGCACGTTTTCCTGCTTGGAAACGTTCATTTTCGTATCGCGTAAGAGCTTCAGAAATTGTGCGGCATTCTGACAAAGAGGTCGCCAGTGAAATAGCATCCTGTGCGGCTTTAAGGACACCCACCCCTACATGCGGTCGGGCGACGAAGGCTGCATCCCCGATCAATGCTACATTATTAAAAACGATGCGATCGGAATTAACATCGTAGATTGGCTGAAACATTGTTGTGTCAGCTTTGAATACTGCCTCCAGAAAGTTTTCTGGCATAAGTCTTTGAGCGTTCATTTTTAGTTCGTCAATGTGGTTCCTTTGTATAAGAGGTGGCGGAATTCCATTTTCATGTAAGTATCCCTCGTTATCAGTCAAAAGTTCTTTGAGGTTTTCTTCTGTAGTTGGGTAATACCAAAGATAATTGTAACGACGCTTGCCAATGGTAACTGACCCATTAGAACCTGCCATGGGATAACCGATCAAAAGGCTTTTTGGTACAAAAAGGAATGCATAATGAGAAAAGATGCTAGCCAGAAATTCTGTGGTCAAGTTTTCCTCATCGCTAACGCCGCGCCAAGCGACATAACCGCCGTAGGTCGGCTTGACGCCAGGTGCAACAAATTCCCGGACAGTTGAACTGAAGCCGTCTGCCCCGATTACAACATCAGCTTCAAAAACCTGGCCATTTGCTGATTGAACCTTGGTAATAACGTCAGTAGTTTCCATCCCGGTAAATTCAGAACCGTTATGGTAATGCTCTCTGGGAAATTTCTCGAATAAGGGTTCAAATACCCTGTTCCAGGCGCCTAAACGTTGTGGCAAATTATATTCTGCGATGATTTTTCCATTCCGGTCGAATGCTGTCCTACCGCTGACGTCAATGCCGACAGTATTGTCCGCCACTATACCAAGGCGTTTTAATAATTGTTCCAGTTCTAAGTGGCGGGCGATACCGGTACCGCGAGACGAGAGATCATCTTTCGCACGTTCGAGAATATCTACTTCCCAACCTTGCTGGGCCAACATGTTGCCGGCAAACAAGCCGCCTATAGATCCACCCACGATAACAGCACGTCTTCCATTCATAATCTTGATTCTTAATTCTTATTTACCAGTCAATGTCCTGATGATTTTTTCCGGTTCTTCTGGTAATTGATTTCCTCGCCACGCAACAATTTGATCGGGCCTTATGAGAGCAAAATTGGATTGATAAAGTTCACGGGCTTCTTCCCCGGCGACGTCAACAACTGATAGCAAAAGCCCCGCCGATTTAGCAGCCGAAGTAAGGGGTCCCATAATATTTTTGTCCCCTCCATCGAAACATAATAGCGTAAACTCAAAACCAAATTGATCATAAAGAGATGTCGTCTTACCAGTAGTATTTTGTAACCAGAGGTGAGGTGCACGTCCACCTGGACAGGCAGTCGGTTGATACATATTGGCCCGGTCAGGTGGAGGGTCGCTTCCGTCAGAGACAACTATGGGGGAACCGTCATATCGGTTACCAAAGGTGATGCCCGGAATATTGAATTCCTCTCGCCCATGCCGGTTGAAGTAGTCACTCGCTTCTGCACGAAGTTTAGAGCCTTCAGAGGTATGCGCCTCTAACTCCGGCTTGGGCTTGAAACTACCAAGGGATTCTGCGAAGCCCCGGGCGTAATTAGTATTACGGACCGCACTGGGATGACGTTCCATTTGATATGAGTCCAATAGACGAGATCCTCCCCATTTTTTTATGACCGCCGCTAGTTTCCAGCCAAGATTAACGGCATCTTCAATTGCGGTATTGTAGCCAAGACCACCGGTAGGTGTGAATAAATGTGCCGCGTCTCCCGCTAAAAAAATGCGTTCCACTGATAGTTTTTCGGCAACTAATGTAAATCCAGCGGTCCAGGATGAGCGGCTGATAATGTCAAAATCAACAGATTTTCCCATACATTCTGCAAACATATTTCGGGTTTGGATTTCAGAAATATTGTCTTTGTCTTCGCCCGATTTTAATTGGGTGTGAAACACAAATTCAGATTTACCGTCGATCGCCGCTAAAAAACATCGGCGACGGTGATTAACATTAACATGCATCCAGGCTGGATCTCCGTTAATTGCATCATAGAGGTGTTTTCCCTTAAGGTAGACGGCATGCATATAACCTCCAACGAAGTCCCGCTTCTTGTTGGTTTCTCCCTCCATTGTAATACCCAGGTGTTTGCGAACAGTACTGCGTGGTCCATCACAACCGACTAAATATTGGGCTGAAACAACAAACGTATTTTTGTCAGTGACGACGGTGGCTTCCACATGGTCGATGTTATCTTTTACTTTGGTGACTTCGTGTTGGTAGCGTAAAGCGACAGATTTCAGTCGAGTTGCTTGCCGGTGTAGTACCTGTTCTACATACATTTGTGATACACGGTGAGGTAACTCTGCAGCGCTCCAGGATCCACTCATGTTTTTGATTAGATCTTTGGCCTCATCTGCGGAAGGCAGTTGGAAGCGTGCGAGCTCGTAACCGGAAAAAGTCGTGAAGTAAGCTATATCGGTGGGGTAATTTGGTGGGAGGCCTTGCGTTCGCACTTCGTTAGCAAAGCCCAACCGTCTGTAGTGCTCCATAGTCCTCGCTTGGGTAGCATTGGCCTGGGGATTTATAGTAGTGGAGCAGTCTTGATCAAAAAGGATGGTTCGTATCTGCCTCCTCCCAAGTTCGATGGCAAGGAGAAGACCAGCAGGTCCACCACCGACGATTATTACGTCTGTATGCAGTTGGGTCATGAACTGATGGTAGACACTAACTCTAAACGTGGCCAGCCTCAGAGTTGTAATTCCAACAACATTTTGTGTTCTCCTATGGGCCTTGTTCGTGCTTAAGTTTGCAAACTGGCCAAATGGAGAGAAAGCTAAAAATGCCGCAAATGATTAGAGACCATACCAAAGGAATGTGCGCCCATCAGCTATTAGTCCTATCAGAAGAGATGTAATTGCACCCGCACTATGATGAACCAGTCCAATGAGTGAGGAGGCGTGTCCCGCCATCTTTGGGAAAGGTGACATTGCGCCTGCAGTCGGAACAAGCAGTGCGAAAGCAATCATAAACCCGAGGGAGGGAATGACTATTCCTGCTGGCGTTACAATACCCATCCAAGCAAAGCCCCCAGCGGCAAGACCCGAAACCAAACATATTACACTACCGCTATAGATGGGAGGGACTCCACCAATTCTTGATACCAGGCGCCCCGCAACTATTGACGCTGTAAGGTTACCCAAGCATGATTAATGCAAACAAATATCTAAAGATCGTTGGGCTAACTCCCATGAATTCTATGAGGGTAGACGACAAGGTGGTTAGTATTGCAAAAAGCCCTTGCGATGGAGCCCATCCCGACATAAGCATATGTTAGGAAAACCCGGGACCGAGAGATCCTCACGAAACTGCTCCAAACTAACTGAAACTTGATTGCGTCATAATCTTTCTTACCGGTTTCATCCAGCCATCTCCAAAGGGATAGGAAGACCAAAATACCAATTTCCCTGATGATATAGAAATTGGGCTGCCAACCTAACCAAACTGTCACATTCCCTCCGATTATGGGCGCGGCAATAGGCATGATACTGCCGGCGACAAAAGTATAAGCCAGCATCTTTGCAGCAAGCGCTCCGTCATAAAGATCTCGGACGATGGGCTCTAATTATTATCATGCCACTAGCTGCGGTTAATCCCTGGACAAATCTCAAAATGTTTAACCACTCTAAATTTGGCGCTGCAGCTGTTGCAAAGCCGGAAATTGCAAAAATAGACATGGAGACAATTATAACCCACCTGCGCCCAAATCTATCAGCGAGAGGATCGTATAGGAGTTGTCAGATTTCTGCTCCCAGGTTTCAAAGATGCCAGCGTGATTTGAATGTCGCCTGTACTTACCTGAAATGATTGGGCTATAGCAGGTATGGCGGGTAGGAAAATATCAATGACGAGCGGCATGAGGATGGCCAGGCCACTCAAGAGTATAAGTACTTTCCAAAATAGCATTGCTTGGGAGCCCATTACGGCCTTTTGCTTATCGCGCTTCCCAGACGAAATGAGCGGCTTTTGACAATTTGGTTAAATTGCTTGATTACGTCAATTTTCTTGGTTTGTTTCTAGCCGCCAAATGCGCCTTTAGCGCCATCTAGCCATTGGTCCAGAGTGCGGGGGGGGTGTCCGGTCAATTGTTCTACCCAATCCGTTACACCGTCCATATCGCCCTTTGCGACAAGTCCCATCATTCCGCTCACATGGGCTACAAGCCAATCGGGCATACCTTTATCTGCCATGGCCTTCTCAGCTGCTTCGGGAGGGACTTGAACGTATTCAATAGATTTGCCGACAGCCTTGGATACTTCCTCGAGAACCTGCCCCATGGTTATTACAGGACCAGTCAGGAAATAAGTCTGACCGGCGCGATCCTTGTTCAAGATTATTTCGGCGGCTGCTTCACCAATATCAGTAGGGTGGATCATGGAAACACCTGTTTCCTTGGGTAGGGAAGTAATTAGTTTTCCCATTTTTGCAACCGGCTCTGCCATACTCATCAGAGTGCTCATAAAATAGTTTGGGCGACTTACTGCCCAATCGATACCACTTGATTTAATGGCCTCTTCAACATGATAATGCATTTGCATGACTTTGGAGGGGCTGTCGGGTCGAATGCCTTTCTCAGAACCTGACGCGTAGACGATGTAAGAGACACCAGCTTTTTTAGCCGCTTCCAACGCATTGATCTCTAATTGCTGTAACATGGGGCTGTGACCGCACAAAATGTAAAGTGTATCAAACCCACTCATTGCAGACTCTAGACTAGATGTATCCGATAAATCTCCTCGAACAAGTTCAATATCATGTCCCAGCTTAGCCTTCGCAGCATCTGGGTCACGAACAATACACCGAAATTCTGCTGCTCTTGCCTGTAGCGCGGCGACGAGTTGACTGCCTGTGATTCCGGTTCCTCCAATAACACCAATCATAATTTACCTCTTGTTTATGGTTAATTCCGTTTTCAATCAAAAAATGAAGATATTAACATTGCCGTACGTTAATTCCTTCGTGATACCAAACTTAAATCAACTAAAGCTATTATCATCATTTAGTATAGCTACTCTGCAGCTAAGGCATCTTCCCTTTGTCCATTATCTGCTAAAACCAGCTTAAGTGCCTCTCCCTCGGGGTCGGCGAGTGCCGCCTCCCTTGCCTCCTTGATGCTGGAAGATGCACCATCTAAGAGACCGGGATCGTTTAGAAGAGGTGTGACATATGTGTCAACGATAAGCCCGAAGTTGGAGAGACCCCGTCGATGTGTGCTGCCGTAACCCTTTATTAAGCGTGAAAGTTCTACCACTTCCCTCGCTAGTTCGATATTATTTTCAGCTGTATTTTTAACAAGAGTAAGCCAATCGTCGATTTGTTTCTGTTCTTCCGACCATCGATAGCTCCTGGGACGCCACCAGCGGAGTTTTGAGAGAAACCAGATCTTCAGGAAGCCTAGAATGCTGGTAGTCCGAACCTGCATTCCCCAGTAAAATGTATCTAGGTAACCATACCGTTCCGCCCACGACAAAACTATTTTGGCGAGTGCTGGCGGGAGCAAATCACAAAATTCCCGTATTCCAGGTTTGAAGAAATCCGTAATGTGATACGGTTCTGTTTCCATAGCGCCAAGTTCGCGTCGGATACGATCAAAACGGCTTTCACGAACTTTGGCTTGAGCAACTCTTATAATATCTTCAAATGACATGCGAACAGCCAGGTGTCGCCCTAATTCACGGCAAAGGCCGCTATCGATCTCCGTAAATGAGGTTAAACGATCGAGATATCTCTCCGCGTAGGCGGTGTTCTGGTAGTCTGTCAAACGGTTGACACCGTGAATAATAATATCTTTCGTTTCCGCAGGAAAATTCTGATTAATCCTGGTTTCCAGATTTAGTACAACTTTGCCGCCTGTTTCTGAATTAATAATGTCTTGTCCGAAACGTTTGCTTCCGGCCTGAGAATTTTCAAGCCCTGCCCTGAAACCGGCGAGGTTCGGTTCAATAGATTTTCCTTCGGCTTCAATTGAAGCTGTATATGCATCGGGTTCGAAGGGGAGGGCTCCTGTTCCTGCCAAAGCTCCTAATAACACGGCATTTATGATGGTATTGTGCTGGGCTGCAACCTCGGAGGCATCGAACATAACCGACTTTTTGGCGCTTCGTTTAAGTGCCGCATATAGTTTTTTATCGTCTAATCGACCGTCCCCCATTGCCATCTTCTCTAGAGTTAAAAACACTCGATGAGTCGAAGAGATCAAGGTTGTGCGGTTCGGAGTAATAAACCCGTTACCAAGCGCCCGCGCACCTTCAGCGAGTTCAGTGGCAATCATAATATCTATCTCTCCAATTGCCGGGCTTAAAGAGAAAATCGGTCGTTTGCTCGCGTCGTCATCTAATCTTTCCGGCCATATCTCGATATAATATGTTGTAGCCCCTGTTCTCTGGGCAACGCCGGGTATCGATGTAGCCTGGACCGGAAGGCCAGCTGCTATCGCAGTCTTTACAATCCAGTCCATTAAAACACCGCCGCCCTCACCACCCATGGCGGCGATGAGGATATTAAGTGAAGAAGTAATTTCCTTGTTCGTCATACTATAGAATTTTCATTTGTCATGAGACCAATGATGGTTTGCCTGATCCTGTGGATGACTTTTTCTATTTGTCCAGGATTTTGGATGCGCTCGGCTTTGTAAAATGAGGGACATAGCACGGCAGCATGGGCAATTTCACCACAAAGCCCGCATCCTACACAACTATTGATGACGTGCGCGACTGGATCCGTTCGCAATGGATCGGGGTTAGGTTTTATGGTCAACGACGGACATCCTGAGAGCCGGATACAGGAATGATCACCGGTACAGATTTCATCATCTACGCCGAAGCGTGGCGTTACTACTTTTAAGCCGGCCTCTATTTTCCGTCTATTATCCGTTTTCAGACGCCGCTGACGGGCTAACATGCATTCACCATCAGCTATAATGACTTTAAGGCCATCAAAACTTGTGGTCATCGCTTCCCGAAGAGTTTTAACCATTACATCGACACTGTAGGTGCGGATAGTCTTAAGCCATTTAACACCTATAGCATTAAGCGTCTTTTCAATGTCAATGGATATGGGGTTTTGGTTATCAAGTTTTACGCTTGAGGGTATGTATTGTTGCCCAGTCGCAGAGGCATATCCATTCTGCATGATGATCAGTATGGCATCCCCCTCGTTAAAGAGCGTCGATAGGACACCAGTTTGCAGACCATTATGCCAAAAACCGCCATCCCCCATAATACTGATTGTACGTTTTTTCTGAATCTGTCGGACGCCGGCAGCACTTGCTAGGCTCATTCCGTAGCCCAGGATAGAATTACCCATGCTAAACGGCTCAAATGTGCCAAATGCATGACATCCAATATCCGCCGCAATATGGATGTCTCCAATCTCTTCTTTGAGGAGTTTGATGGCGGTGAATACGGGACGTTCTGGACAACCTGTGCAGAAACCGGGCGGACGCGGTGGCAGGCTCTCATCAAGGGAACCTTGTGCGGATATTTTTATATTTGTTAAATTTGCGGCTTCATCTCTCAGAATTTCGACATTTACGCCATCGGGTTCGTTCTGGCTAAGAAACTCTACAAGGCCTTTCGTGACAACCTCTGCCGAATACTCGCCTGCCTGGGGAAGTATGTCTTTTCCATGAAGGCGTGTCTGAATGTCAGCGCGCCGGAGAATTTGTCCTATTTGTTGTTCTATGAACTCTGGATTACCTTCCTCCATAACCAATACCGACTCTTTTGTTAAACAGAATTCCTGTATTTGTTCAGGCACGAGAGGATACGTCACGTTTAGGACAAGAATGGGAATTCTGCTGTTACCGAAGGCATTTGCCAAATGCAGGTTACTTAGACGGCGCATCAGCGTGTTAAAAAGACCTCCTTGCACGATGATCCCGTGGGAAGAAATATCCCCCGAAAAAACCTCATTCAATTGGTTTTCGAGAATAAATTTTTGCGCCGCGGGAAGTCGATTTTCCAATTTCTGTTTTTCTTGGATGAAGGTCACTGGTGGGTGGCTAAGTCGTGAATAAAGAAAGGGAGCCGGCTCTTCTTCTTTGTTAATTGAACTAACCTTGGCAACCACATTATCCTTAGCTTTGAACGAACCCTGAACATGGCATGCCCGAATACGCAACTCCATCATAACCGGGGAATTACTCACCTCTGATAATTCAAAACTTTTTTCTACCATATGGGCGATGGTTTCGAGGTTTGGTCTCGGGTCTACCATCCAGATTGTAGACTTCAGAGCGAAGGCGTGGGTGCGTTCCTGTATGATGCTGGCACCTTCACCATAATCTTCACCGGAAATAATGAGCGCCCCGCCTTTCACGCCAGCCGAGGAAAGATTGGAAAGCGCGTCAGCAGCTACATTTGTTCCAACTACGGACTTCCAGGTAACCGCTCCCCGAACCGGGTAGTTAATAGACGCTGCCAACATAGCTGCAGCTGAAGCTTCACTAGTGTTGGCTTCTACGTTGATCCCGAGTTCACCCATCAGATCCTTTGCCTGAACCAGAACGTCAAGCAGGTGGGATACAGGTGCTCCCTGATAACCGCCGACATAAGATACTCCTGACTGTAAAAGAGCCTTTGTAACGGCAAGAATACCTTCCCCGTGAAAAGTCTCACCTTTGCCAAGTCTTAATAGCTCAATTTCCTTAGCGAAAGATCTCTCCATGACCGATTTTCTCCCTCATATCCTGTATTGGTTAGTATATGAACCTCTTTCGAACAAGTCTAATGAACAGAGGTATTAGCGGCCCCTGTCCAACTGCGAATTAACGAGATAAAACTGACTTATGGATGACCCAGTCAAATTTTTAAAATCCCTATTTGAGGTTGCCGTAAAGGCAGCACTACCACAGGAGTGTCTTCCTGCTCATTTGCCTAAACCGTCAGAGGGTCGTTCGATTGTAATCGGAGCAGGGAAGGCCTCAGCTGCAATGGCAGAAGTGGTTGAACGCCACTGGACTAAACCAATGGAGGGTTTAGTCATAACCCGTTACGGTTTTCATAGACCATGTAATTACATAGAAATTGTCCAGGCATCTCACCCAATTCCGGATGAAGCGGGGTTAACGGCAGCTGGCAGAATGCTGGGATACCTTGAAGGTTTAAACGAAGATGATTTGGTGCTGTGTTTGATTTCAGGTGGTGGATCAGCACTTCTGACTTTACCAGCGGATAACATCACGTTTAAAGACAAGCAAATGGTAAATGAAATGTTGGTTAAATGCGGTGCTCCAATTTCTGAAATAAATACGGTACGCAAGCATCTATCCGCAGTAAAGGGTGGTCGTCTCGGTCAATCTTGTATGCCCGCTCGCCTCCATACATTAATTATTTCCGATGTACCGGGAGATGATCCCTCCCTCGTGGCTTCTGGGCCGACGATCCCCGACACGTCAAAGGTCTCAGACGCCTTAGAAATCCTCGAGAAGTACGATTTAAGCATTCCCTCATCCGTGTTGGGACACCTAAAAAGTAAAGTGGAGGAAAACGAAGGGGTATCATTTTTTGGTACGCATTCCATCATTGGATGTTCAAAGACTTCTCTAGAAGCGGCCAAATCTCATGCAAGAAACCATGGTATCGAGGTTACTGTTTTGGGCGACGCTATAGAAGGTGAATCCAGGGTTGTTGGCGAAAACGTAGCCCAGCTGGTATTGCGAGAAAATAAACAAAAACACGTTTATCTTTCGGGGGGTGAAACGACCGTAACCGTTAATGGACGGGGTAGGGGGGGGCCAAATGCGGAATTTCTGCTTGGTCTTGCATTAAAACTGGACGGAGCCAAAAATGTATATGCACTAGCCTGTGATACCGACGGAATTGATGGCAGCGAAGATAACGCTGGAGCTATTGTAAAGCCTGATACGCTCCACCGGGCGCACAAATCTGGACTTGATGCTAAAACGTATCTCAAAAATAATGATGTCTACACGTTTTTTGAGGGATTAGGTGATTTAGTCATAACAGGTCCCACATATACTAACGTGAACGATTTTCGAGCAATTCTGGTTTTATAACTTCATATCTTCTTATTCTTTAAGGTCGCCGGCAGATTTGCGAACTCCACTCGCCAGGGGAATGGATTATTTTCATCAAATGCCTCTATCTTTGTTAACGACAGGTTTGAGACACTCATATAAAGCGCAGAATTCAAGGGTAAGTTGAGAGCGAGGGTTAAGGCGGCACGGATCGTACCTGCGTGGGCTACTACGATCAAATCTCGTCCAATATTTTCGGCGGTCATACACTTAATTTTTGTGGTTGCCCGGTTTACGAGCTCGCGGAAACTTTCTCCTTCCGGTGCTTTTTGGTTACTATAGTTTGCCCAGAAATTATCCATCTCTTTTTTTGGCAGTCTCTATGGTGCGTCGAAGATTGCTGGAAAACCAGAGCCCGTCTTTTGGAAGCCTCTTACCCAACCGCCTGATGGCGCCCGTATCTGAGAGGTTAGCACTAACGTTGTCTTAGCCATGAATAATACCTTGATCGCCCATACTCGGTGCATGCCGAACCCACCACCAGCGTGTAATTGTGCTCAATCGCCACCCAATACGGCAATGGTAAGAATAATACAGATTTCAGAAAGCTGCTGAAGCGCTCCAAGCGCATGAATTGTTTTGCCACCAAAAAGGCTTGTCGCCAACCACGAGGCCAGCCCGGTAACGATGGTAAGCACAACGATAATGGCGATCGTAATCCAAAACCCGACGGCGAAGAAAGATACCAGCAGAGCTAGAATGGCTGAAACGGTAGACCTGTCGAACTCAGGTTGTTCCAACCATTTGGAGTGGTCATCTTCCGCTGATGGAGCGAAATAGCGCATAAAAATCGGAAGGCTACCCCTTGAGATGACAGCCATTAAAAACAGGCCAACCAATGCCCATCCTAGGGAAAACGTCGCAAGAGCGGCCCATTTGATGGCAACGGCAAATATGAGGGCTAGTATCCCAACAACACCAACGTGACTATCCCGAAAGACTTCTAGGCGCTGCTCTTTATTTTCAACACGTCTAGAGATGGCGTCGGCAGTGCGTGCAAAGCCATCTTCATGTAGTGCTCCTGTAATTAATATCATAGCGAATAAAGCAATAAGAATGCAGACCTCAAAGGGTAGTCCTAAAATATCTGCAATTGTTGCCATTATGACACCGACGAGCCCAATCAGAGAACCTATAATTGGAAAAAAGCGACTAGCTTGGGCGACCGATGGATTGCTGATAACGAGGCCACCAGGTATGGGAATACGGGTAAGAAAGGTAAGACAGATTTGGAGGTCATCCATCCAATCTTGTTTTACCTCTAAAGTCGGCTGCTCCTCGACTATTTCAGCCACTTTTCCTTTTGATGTTTTCTTCGCCATTTATGACTAATCGTATTACTTCGTTTCGGATGGTTTACATATATTACATTTCATACTCTCTCCAACAATAACCATCAGTGCTTAATGTCGTTTAGACCGCAGTCAAAATATTGGAGTTTGAGGGAGCTATTACAGATTTCGTAGAGAAACATTCGACATTGGCAATGCAGGCTATTAACGTAATTTAAACTGAATCGGCACTTGAACATAAGAAAGTACTAATATACCAGCCAGTTTTGCAGGAGTGAATTGCCACTGGCGGACTGCTTCAATGGCAGCTTGATCCAAAACCCGATGACCACTACTTATAGCGGTCTTTAAAATTCCCGCATCTCCAGAGGGTAAAACTTCTACGTTCAAGACAACCCGCCCCTGCAACCCCTTACGTACTGCTCGCACAGGATAAAGTGGTTTTGGGTTGCCCGCTATCGGAGAGGCGCCGGCGTTTTCTCTCTCCGAGCCTATTGAATTTGTTATTCCTTCGTCAAGTTTACGATTTCTAGATCTTGGAGATACTATTGCTGCAATCTGACCCCTAGAACTACTGGTTTCTATATTGCTAACCTTTTTGGGTAGCTCCTTGCTGAAAGTAATGGCATTTATTTTGTCGATTTTGATAGAATGGTTTGTGTCAAAAGTTTGATTAAAACCTTCTGAAATAGAAGCTACCTGAGGTGAAGGATCAGGTATTTGATTGGAATCACGCGTGAGAGAAAGCGGAGTATTTTTTTCATTCAGAAGAACCTCTTTTGTTTGTGGCGGGACCGAAACACCAGAAATTGCAGGTTGGTCATGGCTGACAGTGAAATCAACTGACTTCAACGTTTTGAATGAAGAAGAATTAGCAATTTTTGCAGTTTTCTCATCCATTATCGGTGCTTTAGGTTTTTTAG
>Ga0209501_10004434_pt1 | contig 13450 bp, 11 predicted proteins | sample ArcticOcean_MG_C_4_FD_187434 | JGI IMG/M metagenome (GOLD analysis project Ga0209501, IMG submission 187434) | Marine microbial communities from western Arctic Ocean - ArcticOcean_MG_CB4_134 (SPAdes) (version 2) | ecosystem: Environmental > Aquatic > Marine > Oceanic | place: Arctic Ocean...
CTCCTTGCATTGATTGTCCATCGACTCTTGCAAAAAATGTAGCAGATTCATTTTTTACTACTTCTCGGTCAATACTTATTTTCAATTCTTTAAAATCTTCTGCTGGTGAAGGAAATCCTGCAGAGATCCCTTCACTTGCTAAAGGAAAATACTTTTGATTTTGATTATCAGGTTTGAAAAATATTAGTTTTTTATTAATCATTTTACTTTTAGGATTTCCTGTAATACTGTTGTGAACTTAGGTGAAAGATTTTCTTGTTTCATCTTCCATACACGATTAAGATCCTGATTTGCTAATTTTATTCGATGAGATCCATATTTATAATTTATAGTGTCTATTGCTTTCATAAGACTGTCATGTTTGATTATGTTTGATTCAAAAAGATTTAATTGACGATTTTCTTTTGATATTAAATCTAAAGCTAAAACACCAGCTTTTTTATAAGCTATACCGGGTTTAAAAATTTTTTGCAATCCATAAATTGCCTGTTTACTTAGAATTAAGCTAGAATCACTAGCATAACTTAGCTGTATTACACAACTATTATTGTATTGCTCTTCTCTTTTGAACGGATCACTTCTTAAAAATATTAGCAATCTAGTACAGCAACTATTTTGCATACGTAATTTTTCAGCACAGCTTGTTGCAAAAGTTGAAACACGCTCTTCTATATCTGACAAATTAGTTAATACTGCCTCAAAACTTCTTGTGGTAGCAATTGATTTTTTTTGAGACCTTATATCTTCTAATTTAATAAAAGATGATCCTGATAAATCTTTTTTTAATCTAAGGCCTAAAATATTCATGTTTTTTTTAACCCATTGATCAGGAAGATTTGTAAAGTCTAGAGCATTTTTAACACCGGTAGATTTTAGAAGCTTAGCATATCTACGACCAATACCCCAAACATCTTCAATAGAAGTCCATTTAAGAGCCTTGATTATTTTTTCTTGACTATCTAGACTGTACACTCCTAAAGTCTTATGACTAAATTTTTTTGCAATTTTATTAGCAATTTTAGCTAAAGATTTACTAGGAGCCAAACCTATTGAAACAGGTATTCCGGTCCATTGATGGATTTGTTTTCTGATCTTATAACTTTCTTCTATTATATCTAAATCATTAAAACCTGTAAGCTTTAAAAAAGCTTCATCAATACTGTATATTTCGATATTTGGGCTATAGTTTTCCAGAATAATCATCACTCTTCTACTCATGTCTCCGTAAAGAGCATAATTAGATGAAAAAACTTTTATATCATGTTCTTCAAACTGTTTTTTATACTTAAAGGCTGCCGCACCCATTGGAATTTCTAGAGCTTTTGCTTCATTACTGCGCGAGATAACACAGCCGTCATTATTTGATAAAACTACAACAGGTTTCTTGTTAAATTGTGGTTGAAAAACCCTTTCGCAAGAAACATAAAAATTATTACAATCAATTAATGCAAACATGATACAAAAATCAAAAAATATTTGATGATATAATCTTTTTTCAAACCCTTTTTTCGTTTTTATTATTCACATCTTTAAATGATTTAATTTATTATTAAATGAAGGCTAACGGTTGCCTATAAATGTGTAATTTTACATTTATAAGGATTCTTAGAATTTGATTAATGGACAATTATTCATTCCTAAATGCTGCACATACTACTTATTTTGCAGAACAGTATGATAGGTATTTAAAATCTCCTGACACTATGGAGCCCAGCTGGAGGGCTTTTTTTCAGGGTTTTGATTTTGGTTTAGAGAGTGAGATAGATATAGCTGATTATAGTAAAGTTCCAGAATCGGTAAGAAAAGAATTTCAGGTCATTAAGTTAATTGATGGCTATCGAACTAGAGGTCACTTATTTACTAAAACAAATCCTGTTCGTGATCGAAGAAAGTATTCACCAACACTTGATATAGAAAACTTTGGCTTATCTGAATCAGACTTAGAAACAGTTTTTAATGCTGGATCTGTAATGGGAATAGGTCCTTGTAAGCTTAGTGGTCTTATAAAGCATTTGAAGCAAATATATTGTGATGCTATAGGTGTAGAATACATGTATATTCGTGATCTAAAAAAATTAAATTGGATTCAAGAGAGGTTAAACATAAATGATAATCATCCTAACTTTTCTTCAGATCAAAAAAAACATATTTTAAAAAAATTAAATCAAGCTGTAAGTTTTGAAAGTTTTCTTCACACTAAGTATGTAGGTCAAAAACGGTTTTCTTTGGAGGGTGGAGAATCATTAATACCCGCGTTGGATTCACTTATTTTAGCCGCTGATGAGATGGGAGTAGAAGATTTTGTTATGGGAATGGCTCATAGAGGAAGACTAAATACTCTAGCAAACATTTTTAGGAAATCAACTAAAGATATCTTTAGTGAGTTTGATGGAAAAGATTATGATGACACCGTGTTTGATGGTGATGTAAAATATCATATGGGCTGGACTTCAAAAATAGATCCTAATAATGACGGAAAAAAAATTAACATAAGTCTTGCTCCAAACCCATCTCATTTAGAAACTGTTGGGGCTGTAGTTCAAGGTATAGCTAGAGCAAAACTTGAAAATAAATTTGATAATGACACATCTAAAGTTTTACCTATAATTATTCACGGGGATGCAGCTATTGCAGGGCAAGGATTGGCTTATGAGATGGTTCAGATGGCAACATTAAAAGGTTACACGACTGGAGGAACCATTCATATCGTAGTTAATAACCAAATAGGTTTTACAACAAATTATTTAGATGCTAGGTCAAGTACATATTGTACTGATGTTGGTAAAGTCACCTTATCTCCTGTTTTACATGTTAATTCTGATGATGCAGAGGCAGTTGTTCATACTGTTCTTTTTGCAATAGAATATCGAATGCAGTTTGGAAGAGACGTCTTTATAGATCTTCTTGGGTATAGAAGATATGGTCATAATGAAGGAGACGAGCCTAGATTTACCCAGCCTCAACTTTATAAAAAGATTGCCAATCATCCTAATTCTCGAGATATTTATACTAAACAGTTAATTTCTCAGGGAATAATAGAAAAGGAATATGTTTTACAACTTGAAAAAAAATATAAGAATATTTTAAATCAAAATCTTGAAGATTCAAGAAAGTTAGAGAAAACTGTAATTACTCCTTTTATGCAAGATGAATGGGAAAACATTGCTCCTTTTACTGAAAGAGTCGATGAAATTGGAATGAAAAAAAGAATTAAAACCCAAGTTTCTAAAGAAGACTTAGAAATGGTTGCTAAAGCAATTACCACTTTACCTAATGATGAAAAATTCTTAAGAAAAGCAGAAAGATTAATAGAGGATAGAAAAAAAATGTATTTTGAATCTGGCTCGTTGGATTGGGCGATGGGTGAATTACTTGCATATGGCACACTTCTTAGTGAAGGTCATGATGTTAGGTTGTCAGGACAAGATGTTGAAAGAGGGACGTTTTCTCATCGTCATGCAATTTTAATTGCTGAGGAATCTGAAGAAGAAATTATTTTATTAAATAAGATAAATAAAAATCAAGGAAGGTTTAAAGTTTACAATTCCTTATTATCTGAATATGCAGTACTTGGTTTTGATTATGGTTATGCTATGGCTAGTCCAAATGCTCTTACAATATGGGAAGCTCAGTTTGGAGATTTTTCTAATGGAGCACAAATTATTATTGATCAATATATAACATCGGCAGAAGACAAATGGAAACTCCAAAACGGGATAGTATTGCTTTTACCTCATGGATATGAAGGACAAGGGGCTGAACACTCTTCGGCTAGAATTGAAAGGTATCTCCAGATGTGTGCTAAAGATAATATGTTTGTTGTTAATTGTTCTACCCCTGCAAACATGTTTCATGTTTTGCGACGTCAATTAAAAGCAAAATACAGAAAACCATTGATTATTTTTACCCCAAAAAGTTTATTAAGACATCCTAAAGCAGTATCCAAATTAAATGAATTTTCAAAGGGGAATTTTAATATTATTATAGATGATTTTGAAGTTAAAGAACTTAATGTTAAAACAGTAGTATTTTGTTCTGGAAAATTTTATTATGATCTTTATAAGGCAAGAGAAATAAAAAACCGACTAGATGATGTAGCCCTTGTTAGAATAGAACAGTTATTTCCATTGCCTGAGGAAGAAATTAGAAGAGTAATTTCAAAATACAAAAATGCTAATGATATTGTTTGGGCCCAAGAGGAGCCAAGGAATATGGGAGCTTGGAATTATTTATTATTACATCTTCCAGAAGCACAAAAAATGCGAGCTGCAAGTCGTAGAATGTATGGAGCACCGGCAGCAGGTAGTTCTACCCGTTTTAAAAAACGTCATGATGAGGTTATAGAATATGTTTTTGATGCCTCAAAGAATAATCAAATACGAAAAAAATAAATCAAAAGTTTAAAAACATGATTTTAGAAATGAAAGTACCCTCTCCTGGAGAGTCAATAACAGAAGTTGAAATTGCACAATGGCTTGTTAAAGATGGAGATTATGTTGAAAAAGATCAGGCCGTTGCTGAAATAGATTCTGATAAAGCTACGCTTGAACTTCCTGCAGAAGTAAGTGGAACAATAACTTTTAAAGCCGAAGAAGGTGATGCTGTTGCTGTTGGAGAAATAGTTTGTATAATTGACACAGACGGGACGCCTTCAGGTGATAATAATAAAACTAAAATTGAAATTAAACAAGATGTTCAGGATCTTGTAGAAAGTGTAAAATTAGAAAATAAAACATATGCTTCAGGATCTCCATCTCCTGCAGCAAAAAAAATAATTTCTGAAAAAAACTTAGACATTTCTGCATTAAAGGGTTCGGGTAGAGATGGACGAATAACAAAATCTGATGCCTTAAAGGCTAAAGTTTCAATGGGGTCTTTACCTAATAATGGAAAGCGTGATAAAACAACTAAAAAAATGTCTTTACTGCGCAGAAAAGTTGCAGAAAGATTAGTGTCCGTTAAAAATGAAACAGCAATGTTAACCACATTTAATGAGGCTGACATGTCTGAAATATTCAATATTCGAAAGAAATATAAAGAGTCATTTATTTCAAAACATGAAGTTGGATTAGGATTTATGAGTTTTTTCACTAAAGCAGTTGTAAGGGCTTTAAAAATGTATCCTGATGTTAATTCTATGATAGACGGAAATCAACAAATTACATATGATTATTGTGATATTTCTGTTGCAGTTTCTGGACCAAAAGGCTTAATGGTTCCTGTAGTACGAAATGCAGAATCTCTTTCATTTAGTGGTATTGAAGCTGAAATAAAACGTTTAGCAGTTGCCGCTAGAGATGGAAAAATAACTATCGACGATATGACTGGTGGAACATTTACTATTTCAAATGGAGGGGTTTTTGGTTCAATGTTGTCTACACCTATAATCAATCCTCCTCAATCTGGAATTTTAGGCATGCATAATATAATTGAGCGCCCTGTTGCAGTTAAAGGCAAAGTAGTGGTTCGTCCAATGATGTATTTAGCTTTATCATACGATCATAGAATAATTGATGGAAAAGAATCAGTAGGTTTTTTAGTTGCGATTAAAGAAGCTTTAGAGGATCCAATAAATATTTTGATGGATGGGAATGTAAAAAAATCATTAGAGCTTTAAAAAGATAAAGTCATACTCTTATAGTTTAATACAGCATTTTTCTTTATTAAAACATCAGCACCTATAATCCCATCAATACTAATATTTTCACTTTTATTAAGAGCAACATTTATAGGCTCCATGTCAATTAATAAAAAATTTAGTTTTTCAATAAATTTTTTTTGATAACTTAATTTAGCTTTTTTTGTCTTAAATGCATCAAATTTTTCATTTCCAGCTCCAAATGCTGAATAGGGTTTTTTATATTTTTCTAATTTAAACTTTTTCTGGCTATCTAAATTTATACAAGAATTAGAAGCTCCGCTATCAATTAAAAAATTTCCAGAAACATCATTTAATTCAATTTTACAGAATAAATGGTTGGTCTCTAATAAATAACATTTAATTAAAATTTCGTGAGGTTTTAAATTAGAAAATGACATTAGATAAATTTGTCTGCTAAAATAGTATTTTTATAATGTGAAATTAATAGATACACATACGCATTTATATATTGAAGATTTTGATCAAGACCGTTATGAGCAGATTGAAAAAGCAATTTTAAATGGTATTTCTGAGTTTTATCTTCCTGCTATAGATAAGAGTTATACTAAAAAGATGTTAAGTCTGAAATCTAAATATCCAAAAAATATTTTTTTAATGGCAGGACTTCATCCAACTCATGTTAAAGAAAATTATAAAAAAGAATTAGAACATGTAGAAAAAAATTTGGATTTGGGAGGTTTTTGTGCAGTAGGTGAAATAGGAATAGATTTATATTGGGATAAATCCAATTTATCAAATCAACAAGAAGTGTTTAATCAACAGATAATATGGGCTAAAGAATACGATTTACCAATTGTAATTCATTGCAGGGATGCGTTTAATGAAGTGTTTGATGTTTTGGAAAACAATAAAAGTGATAAGCTTCGAGGAATTTTTCATTGTTTTACAGGAACTTTTGAAGAAGCTCAAAGGGCAATAGGTTTTAATATGAAGTTAGGAATAGGAGGAGTTATTACTTTTAAAAATGGAAAAATTGATAAGTTTATTAAAGAGATTCCTATAGAATCAATTGTTTTAGAAACAGATGCTCCTTACTTAGCTCCTGTTCCTTATAGAGGCAAGAGAAACGAAAGTAGTTATTTGCCTTTAATTGCAAAAAAAGTAGCAGAGTGCTATGATGTTTCAATAGAATATGTTTCAGATAAAACATCTGAATCAGCTAATTTAATTTTTAAAAATTGAGATTAAATAAAGTATAATTTTAATTTTTTTAGTTATTTAGCATCCAAATTAGAGAGGTGGCCGAGTGGTCGAAGGCGCACGCTTGGAAAGCGTGTATGTGCCAAAAGCGCATCGAGGGTTCGAATCCCTTCCTCTCTGCTAATTTATTTCTTTTAACTTTTTTAAAAGGATTTTTCTTTCTTCTATTGTAAATGATTCATATTTTTCAATAAATCGATAAGAATATTTTCTAATTACATCATTGAACCATTTTTCATTTTTCAATTGTGATTTATGTAAAACTGTATTTAACCATTCGTTAATTAATGATTCTCTCCAATCTGAGATTAAACTAATTTTTTCTTTTAAAGAGTCAATTTCAGAAGTAAAAGTCATTATATTATTTTTACTTACTCTATAATTTTCATTATGATTTTTTAGGTTATTAAAGCTGATTTTAGGTCTAGGACTTCGATCCGGAAATGGAAGCTTATTATTTATACTATCAATATATAACCCTGTTGATATTTGTATTTTACCTTTATCTCTTTTTATAAATATTACCCATTCAAATGGAGATATTTGTTGTACACTAGAACCAGGGATTTCATCTTTTTTTGTTGATTTAAGTTCAATTGACTTAAATACTTTATAATTATTAACTCCAATTTCTACCAATGAGTCTGGGTTAGTGTAAACACCAATTTTATTATTTTTTAACTGTAATTTTAGTTTACTTGATAATTCATCAGGTTTAAAAACATTTAGAACCTTACATTTTAGAATTTCTGAAGACTTAAATTCAGTTTTTTTGTTTAAATAGTTAAATACCAAAGTGTCATAATTTATGTTCTTCACTCGAGTATTCTTTGTAATATAATTTTTAAAAAATTTTTTTAAGTATTCATCAGTATTAGATTCTTCAGATTGAAACTTAATATCTAATAAACTATTTGATTGATTGAGATTTATTTCTAGTTGATATAAGTATGAGAATAAAAATGCATCTGAAAGATCAAATCTTTTGGAGGTAGAACCAAATAACCATTTCCACCAATTTTAGAAAAATCATTTTGTATAATTTCTCTTACATTAAGAAGATTGACAAGACCCTTAACATTTTCAGCTATAAATATTTTTGGTTTTGTGATTTCAATAACATCCTTCATCCACATATAAAGCTTCCCCCTAGTTTCGTTTGTAGGAATATTTTCTGAAAGATTACCAAAATGATTTTTATTAGAATCAAATCCACTCCTTTTTCCTGAGACACTAAAATCTTGACAAGGAAAACCTCCAGTAACTATCTCTATATTTTTTGGGAACTTAAACTCACCTTTTTTGTAATTTTTTACTAAATCAACTATGCTGTCTAGGTGATAAATATCTTTTATATTTCTTTTTTTATTAAAATATTTTTCCCAAGACACTTTTCCTGCACTTTCGATATCATTTGCAAATACTGTTTCAAAAATTGTTTCTTTTAATGTATAATGATTTTCATCCTCATCTAAAACCGACTCATTACTTAAATTTTCATTTAGGTAAGATTTAAGAATTTTAAATCCACCTTCAAAACCAATATCCATCCCTCCACACCCAGAAAATAATGATAACATTCTTTTTTTCATTTAAACTTTATATTTTAATGATCTAATTACTAATTATGTGTCGGAATAGAATTGTTTGAATATTTATTCAGTTGAATAAATATATTAATAATTACTTCAAATCTCTAAAATTTAATGTATGAGGGTAAATCAACTCTAGTGAGTTTTCTTTTGTTCTTAGTAGTTCTACCTGAAGTAAAAGTTTTATAATTGTAAGTCAGAATTAGAGATAATTTAATGAGAGGGTTATAAGTTGAAATCAATCTCTGTGCTAACTCATTTTTTAATTTATAACTAAATTTATTTAGACTACTACATTTAAATCTAAACTTATTATCCCCATCTTCTTCCTTTCCAATACATAAGCTAATACTTATATCATACTCATTATAGTGTATTATTAATGTTTACTACTTTAACTACAACTTCATCTATTTATTTATAAAAAAAGTGAGAGTTATAGCTCTCACTTTTTTTATAAAATTAATTTAAGAATTGTAAATTAAATCTTTTGCAACCATATATTCCAGAAATTTCCTCCAACATTGATTGATAGTTTAACATCAGTATCATTAATTGACTTAACAACATATGTTCTCTCATCAGCACTTCCACTTTCACTTCCATTAACTGCTTTAGGTAGCATCAAATAAGCGCCAGCTCCAACAAGTTTTAAATTGTCACCTGAAATTGAATAAGTAAAGTCTCCATCTATGTAAGGAGCAATCGGAGTACCACATGAGTCAGAGTCGCCTTGCCTACCTTCAACCCAAGTGTCAGAGCCATGGCTCGTTGAAAATGTGCTTGATGTAAAAGTAAATCTATCGTCATCTAAACACACTCTTCCACCTCCGGCAGTATACATAAACCAATCTCCCACAAACTCAGTATCATTAGACCAAACAGCATATTTATATGGTTTCCAGGTTCCAAGAATATAGTCAGAGCCAGTTGGTCCATTTATTGTTATGGATTGAATTACTTCTGAGTAAGGGCCCAATAGTTCACCTGTTCCAGGAGCACCATATGCATATAATTTAACGGAGTAAGTACCAGCACTTGAGTATGTATGTGTTGGATTAGCTTCGTTAGTGGTTGTTCCATCTCCAAACTGCCAAACAAATGCGCTTGCGTTTGATATAGTACTTGTAAATGTGTAAGTATATCTAGATTCTAGACTTGTTCCTTGAGCAGCAGAAGTAAATGAAATAGCAGCTTCAGTAGCCTTAATTATCTCATCGCTTTCACAATTAAAGAGTATTAAAGTAAGTAATGAAGTTAAAATTGTTTATAATTTAAAGTTAATATTTTTTATAGTTTTATTTATTATTCGCGCAATTAATAGAATTTTTTATATTAATAGAGTCTTTTAAGCAAATGAATAACAAAGTTTAATAGAAATGTTTTGAATCAACACTTTTCGGAATTTGTGTTTTTTATGTGGATTGCTGTAATGATATCAAAAAAGGAGGCAGATGTTGATATTGGATTGGGTAATGTGCGTTTGGAATCAGATTTAGATGCCAAACCTGGTTACGATGGGAATTAACATTTTATATAATAGTACAAGAGCCTTCCTCTCTGCATCTAGCTTTGTAAACCCCGTTATTAGCAGGGGTTTATTTAAGTACTAAAGTAACGATAGTATCAATTGAATCTCTTTTTTTGTCTTCTAACTCAACAATTAATAAGTTTTTTTTATTTGAATACTTAACATTGGTATCACTATCAAAATACTTTAAACGGGGGAGCTTTAATCTTAGTTTTTTTGTTTTTTAGCGGATTAGAACGTTCATTTTTTGAGTACAAATCAATAAATAAAGCTTTTATCTAATTCTTCAGAATCTTTATATTTAATTCTCATTTCTTTCAATTCTTGAGTTAATTTTTCAACAACATCTTTATATTCAGAATCTTTATATACATTATTTATTTCATTAGGGTCTTTTAAACGATCATATAATTCCCATTCATCCACATCATAATAAAAATGAGTTAATTTGAACTCTTTATTTACAATTCCATAATGCCTCTTAGCCATATGAACAGATGGATATTCATAGTAATGATAATAAACTGCATTCCTATTCCATTTCTCAGAATCTCCTTTTAATAATGGGATAAGGCTTTCACCTTGCATATCATTTGGAGCCTCAATCATGGCTGCTTCTAAAAATGTTTGAGCAAAATCTAAGTTTTGAACCATTTCCTCACTAGTTGTTCCTGGTTTAATAACATTTGGCCATTTAATCATTAATGGTGTTTTAAAGGATTCATCATATATGAATCTTTTATCAAACCATCCATGTTCACCAAGATAAAATCCTTGATCAGAGGTGTATACTACTATCGTATTTTTATCTAAACCAGACTCTTCCAGATAATTCAATACACGTCCGACATTATCATCAACTGATGAAATAGTTGCTAAATAATCTTGCATATATCTTTGAAATTTCCATTTCATTTTTTCTTTGTTATTCATTTTTGGCCAATTAACCTTAAAGTCCCTACTGATCTTATCTAAAGTAATATCATATTTTTTCTTTTGCTCTTCATTAGCTCTCCCAAAAGGATCATTAAATCCTTTTGCAGTTGGACGCATTAAAGTTCCGTCACCTTTAACATATACTATCTCAGGCTCTATTTTACCCATTTCTTCTATGGTTGATGGTCTAACTTTACTATCATGCATATATTGCATATGGGTTAGAATATTCATTTCTGCTGTTTTTGCGGCGGTTCCTCTTCCAGAGTAATCATCGAACAAGGTTTTAGGTTCTGGAAATTCCTTTTCATAAAACTCAGCAAACTTCTCTGGACTGGGCCACCAAGCTCTATGAGGAGCTTTGTGTAAGTACATCATCAAAAATGGCTTGGCTTCATCTCTTTTGGTTTTAAACCAATTTAAAGTTAAATCAGTAATTATATCTGTAACATAGCCAGTAATGATTGTGTCTTTATCCTTTCCTATAAATTTAGGGTTAATATAGTCTCCCTGGCCAGGAAGTATTAAAAAGTCATCCACTCCTTTTGGATTGTTTCCAAAATGAAGCTTGCCAAACATAGCTGTCTGATATCCAGCTTTCTGAAAAAGTTGAGGAAAAGTAGTTTGTGAATCATCAAATTTAGCATGATTATCAATCTTACCATTCAGATGACTATGTTTCCCAGTTAGTATTACTGCTCTTGAAGGAGCACATATTGAATTCGTTACACATGCATTATTAAAGAGCATACCTTCATTTGCAATTTTATCAATATTAGGTGTTTGTATCAATCGATTATCATATGCACTTATTGCTTGATATGCATGATCATCTGACATTATAAATAATATATTAGGTTTTGTTTTAGTTTCTGAATTTCTAGAACAACCTAGAATATAAACTACAATAAATAATAATAATAATGGATTATATTTTTTCAACTTTTGATTGTTTAATTTATAAAATTAGGATTTATTGAAACTTTATTTGCATTTGTTTCATTCATTAAATCATTTAATTTTTTTAATAAAGTTTGTTTTTTATCATTAAACACTGATGATAAATCATTTAATTCACCTGGATCCTCATTTAAATTAAATAATTCAGCCTTATTAGATTCATAATGAAGAACTAATTTCCAATCACCTGATCGGATAGATGAACCTGGTTTCCATAAGCTTCCATGATAATGTGGAAAATGCCAATAAACATCTTCTCTTTTAATTTTAGATTGTTCTTTTATTGTTGGCATTAAACTTATACCGTCAATATTTATATTGTTTTCAATTCCAGCAAAATCTAAAATGGTTGGAAATAAATCATAAGAAACCGTTAAGTCTTTAATTTTTTTATTTTTAGTATTCCCCGGCGTCTTAATTAGCTGAGGAATTCTTACCCCTCCTTCATAAAGCCATCCTTTTCCTGCTCTTAATGGATAAACTGAAGTTGGTGCAATTCTTTTTATTGTTGATAACCCACCATTATCGGATGTAAAGATTATAAGTGAATTTTCATACAAACCATAATCTTTTAGGTTTTTAATAAGTTTTCCTACATTTTCATCAATAGCATATACCATAGAAGCATATTTTGCATTAGTTTGATTTAATCTTGTTATTGCTTGTCCTTCTTTTTTGGTTCTAACTATATTATCATCCATTTTAGATAATTTTTCATTAAAATAATCTATATGCTTCAAATTCGCTTGAATGGGAGTATGGACATTATAAAAAGAAAGAAACAAAGCAAATGGTTTATTTTTATCATGATTTTTAATTAAACTTATCGATTCATTTGTTAATCTATCGGTAAGATACTCTCCTTCTGGGCCGTCACTCAATTTCGGGTTTTCATATGGTGAATAATATCCTCCCATTGGGCTTCCTTTTTCAAAACCTCCAACATTAATATCAAACCCATTATCTTCCGGATAAAAACCTTCAGACCCTAAATGCCATTTGCCTGCGTAAAAAGTTTTATATCCATATTCTTTTAACTTTTCAGCAATGGTAATTTCTTTTAATGGAAGTTCATGTAAGTCTTGTGGCCCTAGAAGAGGTTTGTTTTTTGGATCAATTCCTGGAATCCAATCTGTTATATTTACTCGTGCAGGATGTTTTCCTGTCATAATAGAAGCTCTAGTTGGAGAACAAACTGGACTTGCAGCATATGCATTTGTAAATTCAAAGCTGTCATTAGATAAACTATCAATATTTGGAGTTTCATAAAATGTACTTCCAGAATATCCTAAATCATTCCATCCTAAGTCATCTACTAATATCAAAATTATATTAGGCGTTGTGTTTTTTGAATTACAACCTATTAAAATCAAAAACACAAAAATAAATTTAAAAATTTGATTCATTATTTAGCGAATTAACTTAATTTATTCTAAAATTGAATATTTTAAAAGTCCAATATAAATATTATTTAATTTAAATAAAATAGAGGGGCTTGAATAAAATAGACGTAGTAATTATATTGTAAATATATTCTATTAAGCTAAAAAGTAATTTTGAATAAAACAC
>Ga0209501_10004435_pt1 | contig 13448 bp, 13 predicted proteins | sample ArcticOcean_MG_C_4_FD_187434 | JGI IMG/M metagenome (GOLD analysis project Ga0209501, IMG submission 187434) | Marine microbial communities from western Arctic Ocean - ArcticOcean_MG_CB4_134 (SPAdes) (version 2) | ecosystem: Environmental > Aquatic > Marine > Oceanic | place: Arctic Ocean...
TCCAGGATTGGCGTGGATTCTTCATAGGGGTGTCTTCCACCGGATATTACGAGCAGCTTCAATTCTGTTGCCTCCAGTTATCTGTTTTAAATGAGTGCTTACGGGGCGATATTATACGCCAACTGCGCTGGGAATTTAGCCACGATGAGTCATGGCGTCCCCGAGCCACGTCATAAACCCGTTATAGAGCGGGTATGACCACATCGCACAGCAGGTTTAGAGCTTCATCAACATCTGGTCCCAGTTCGGAAAACATCAACTGGCTAAAACCCTGAGACTGGGCGATTCCTTGCACTTCTATCATTCGGTCAAGGCAGTCTTCCGGCTCGCCCGCTATGAATATGGCGTCAATCATTCCGTCGGTTACCAGGTTATCGAAAGCCGCAGCGGAGACGCCGGATTTTTCCGCCTGGTCCAGTCGCTCAGCATCTTCTATCTTCACACCCAGATTCTGAATATCTTCATGGGTGTAACCCCGACGATACATGTTAAGGATGCGTTGTCCGGCGCTCTCCTTCACAAATTCTCGAGCGGATTCACGGTTGCTGGAGACTGAAATCTTGATCTCCGCGATCTTTGGGCCGTCGGTGTCTTTGCCGGATTTTCGGGTGGCTTTGTCAAAGGTTTCAATCAACTCGGGCACTCGGCCGGTTCTGAGTGCGGCCATGTAATGACCGCCAAAAATAAGCCCTTCCATATTCTCTCCACCAACAGCTAGACCAAGCGGGCCGTTACTGCCGCAGTATTGGAGGATGGGCGTCTTGGGGCTGAAGTTCAACTTGAACTGGCCGGCGGGATTGAAGTTGAAATACTCCAACAAAGTGGGGTATTCAGCGAAGCAGACCGTTTCGCCGTTGATCAGCCGACGCAGGCTCTGGGAGGTCTCCCGCAACATGCTGATGGGTTTGGGGGTCTTGACGAAATTGTGGGTGCGGGGGTTGCCAAATCCCAAGCCAATGCTCAGTTCCTGGCCTCCCATCAGTTCACTGATCGATGCGACCATGTCGGCCAGGTCAACCGGGTTTCGGAAATACTGCACCGTTATCGCCGTGCCTAGCTTGGTATCTAGGGCACCGGCAAAGGCCGCCAGCACAACAAAGCTGTTGCGACTTCTGAGATTATCAGTAACCCAAAACTGGTCGACCCGCTTGGCTTCCGCTCGCTTGGCCAGATCGATTAGCTGGGGGAGCGGTACGTGGGAGTAGGTAGGCAGATGGAATTGAACACCGATTTCCAGTGCGGGCATATTCGTGTCCTAACGGGGGGTAAAATTGTGAATGGCCAGGAAAGTTTACTGCATTTGCCCCATTTAGGAAGTGCCTGCTGATAACATGCAATGGCAACCGATACTCAAGATTGAGTTACGAGAGAGGACTGATGAGCGATACAGACGGCGCGCAGCCAGGAGTAGTAGTCACCAAGCTGGAGGGGCGGGGGCCGCTGAATCTGCTAGGTCGGGATACTTTCGTAGCACTGAATGTCGAGTTAGATCGGCTGGACCAAGACCGAAGCGTTAGGGCCGTGATCCTTACTGGGTCAGGAGACCGCGCTTTCTCGGCTGGTGTTGATCTCCATCAGATGAAAGACCTGGATCAGGCAGACGCTGAGTCGTTCATAATGGCGCTACACGCTCCGGCCAGAAAGCTACTGACCATGGCTATTCCAGCCATCGCTGCGATCAAGGGTCCGTGCTTGGGTGGGGCCTTGGAGTTGATCCTGGCCTGCGACATACGTATTGCCGCGGAGGACGCCATTCTGGGTCTGCCAGAGGTACAGGTCGGGATACCGTCGGTCATCGAGGCGTCGCTCTTGCCGCCGACCATCGGTCTGGGCCGGGCCCGCCGACTACTGCTCACTGGGGAGACCGTCAACGCATCAGAGGCAATGGCGATGGGGCTGGTGGATATGGTGGTTCCGGCCGACTCGCTGATGCAAAAATCCCATGAAACAGCAAATCAGTTCTTGGGCATGAGCCGGGACGTGCTGGCATCTCAGAAGGACATTGTTACCAAGTGGTTGGAACTGGGCGAAGAAGACTCTGCAAAGTTCACAATTGCCGAGTTCTCCCGCATATTCAAGACCCCGGCGCCCCATGAGGGCATGTCAGCCTTCTTGGAGAAGCGTAAGCCGAACTTTGCAGACTAGGCCGAAACCCGGCGAGAAGCGTAATCCTAGCTTCGACGACTAGCCGATGCCCGGCAACCTGAAGCCTACCAGCCGATGGGAGGTTCCCGCTCTTGCAGAACTTCGCCGAAGAGGGTCAGCACCTGATGGACGTCCAACACCACGATGGCGGCTTCAATCTCTGGGTCGGTGATTAGGCCGGCATCGGTGAGGCGTTTGATGCCATCTTCGTAGACTGGGCCCTGCCGGTGTACGTTGGACGTACAGCGAAATTTCCAGCCTTTTTGTTGTTGGGCGTGGCGAAAAAGCATCACCACTCGCAGGGTTTCTTCAATGTCGTCCGAGGGTAAGCGACCGCTGCGGTCTCGGTAGATGAATGTTGTGTCGTTGGTTGCCAACATGGTGCCGATATAGGCGCAATTCGGCGTGCCGTCAGTGGTGGAAGTGGCTATGACGCAGGGGTTGCCGCTGAACCGAGAATTGCTCACCAACTCCCGCATCTCGACCGTTAGTTTTATCAAGAGATTTCTCCTTGCAACCGATCTAGGCGTGAATAGATAGGAAACCAGCCATGACTTCCGGCCACCGCGAACTCGTTTAATTTTTCCCAATCTATTATCTGAAACTATTTTTCGAGAACCAGCTTTAGTGATTAAGCCGGGAACTGTTCCTTCCAGACACGGGCAATCTCATCGCGCCTGGCAAACCAGACGCCAGATTTTTCCGATGCATACTTCAGGAACTGGTCCAGAGCGTAGGCCCGCGACGGCTTGCCGATGATGCGGCAATGAAGACCAACTGACATCATCTTGGGATGGGTTGCGCCTTCTTCGTAAAGCATGTCGAAGCAAGACTTAGCCGCTTCAAAGAAATCGCTGGGTGTGATCAACTCGCCCCGCCAGAATTTGAAGTCGTTGACCTCCATGGAATAGGGCACCACCAGCCAGGGCTTGCCATGCACCGTGGTGTAATAAGGCAGGTCGTCGTTGTAGGCGTTGCAATCGTACTCGAACCCGCCCTCCTCAACCACCAATTCCCGGGTGTTTAAGCTGGGTCCGTAGCGGGTGTACCAACCGGTGGGGCGCTGTCCAGTAGTCTTGATCATGGACTCCACAGCCTGCCGGATGGCTTCCCGCTCCGAGTCCCGGTCCATCTTGTAGTACTCTTCCCAGCGGTTGCCGTGGCCCATCACCTCGTGACCTAGACGGACAATCTCCGGGCCAACCTCAGGATTCCGTTCCAGGGCTAGAGCGCAGGCGAAGAAAGTGCCTTTGATGTTGTTCTTTTGCAGCACTCGCATTATTCGCCAGACGCCCACCCGGCTGCCGTACTCGAAGAAAGACTCGTTGGCCAGGTCACGTTCACCAGGTGCCATCGGAGAAGGAGACTCGCCACCGATCTCCTGACTGGGGTCACCGTCCAGGGTTGAATATTCAGACCCTTCTTCGTAATTGACCACTACCGAGATTGCGATTCTTGCCCCGTTGGGCCATTTGACTGCCGGGGGATTTGCGCCATAGCCGATCAAGTCTCTCGTACTCATTGTCGCTCCGTAGTTGTCTAGGTTGTAATTTGCCCTGTTGACTTACTGGCCCATCTTCCAATGGTAGAGAATTACGGCCACCGAGCAGGCCAGGTTGAGGCTGGATACCCCGTTTTCCATGGGGATGGACACCCGATAGTCGGACAAGTCCAATAGCTCTTGGCTCAGACCTTGTCTTTCAGTGCCAAAAGCTAGCAAAGCCCGGTCAGGTAAGTGGAAGTCTGGCAGAGCTTCTCCGCCCAAATCTACGGCCACCAAGGGGCGGTCACACTTGGGTAGGTCGTCGGACTGGGCCACCGGCATGGCGAATTGTAGTCCTACACCGCTGGTCAAAGCGGCGGGCTTCCAGGGGTCCAGGTTTCCGGTGTTCACAACCCCAGCGGCTCCGGCAGCAGCGGCGGCTCGGACGGCTGCACCGATGTTGAACAGGTTTCTTGGGTTCTCCAGCAGTATTACCGGTACCGGTTTTAAGTCGGCCAATAGTTTTGTCAAATCGACGTTTGGACGCCGGGCAATGGCCATTACCCCGGTGGGAGGTGTGACTGGGCCAAGCCTGGCGAACACCTCATCGGGAATGGCAGCGACTCGGCCATCAATCGCGTTTGCGATGTCTGGTGCGTATTCGGCCTGCAGTGCGGCGAGCTCTTTAAGGTTGCGGCTGACCACTTCCAGCAACTCCGCGCCAAAGCGGACCGCGTGCTTCAGTGGGTGGAATCCTTCAATGACCACCAGTGACGGATCATTGCGCGCGTTGTGGAAACGGTCTTCAATGGGCTTTTGTTTCATTGCGCCATTATGGCAGATTGGTGGCGGGCGTTCCCACGGGCATTCAAAACGGGAATATGGGTAGAATTATGACTGGATTTGGACCCATCTAAGAGGTAGGAAGCGGCAAACAATTCGGTGACCGCGTTCCAAAAATAACGCATGAGCTGCATCTCGCCCGAATAATCCCATACATATGCGGCGATGGTGCCGCCGGGTTGGACCACCCGGCGAAATTCCTGTAGCGCAGCCTCTTTGTCTGGTACGAAATTCAAGACCAGCCTGGCTACGCTCACATCAGCTTCGGCGTCTTTCACGGGCATGGACAACGTGTTGCTGGATTTGAAATCTACGCGGTCATTATTGATCGATTCACGGGCCTTCTGCAGGAACTCCTCAGATGGCTCAATGCCTGTGACAGCGATTGGGCTGGTTCGGGCTAAAATCGTTTGTGGCAGTGCTCCGCTGCCACAAACGACATCCACCCATTTTAGTCCTGACGGCAATGCAAACCAGTCCAAAAACATAACACCAACCCGACGGCTCCATCGATCGACGTAATGCTCGCAGGCGTCGCCGTCAGCGAACCAACTTGATTCCTGTGGCATCTCTATTCTCCTTCACCTTTCCTGGGAGGATTCGTTCTAGAATACCAAAAGATTTGCTAAAGCAGCGGTATATCTGATTTAGAAAGCCCCGCTACTTGCTTTACCGTAAAGCGGGGAAATCAGAAGGCGCAACTGGTTGGCAACGGCGAGACTGTTTCTAGGTTGGTGGCAAATCCAAGTGGAATGGCCGCCGATGCGAACCCCCCGGCCACAGTGCCTCGCATGACCTCCCCACCGTAGCCAGTTCGCCTCACTAGGCGCGAATAATAAGGATGTCACTGGGCTGGGCGTTTAATGGGCCACCGGGGCGGGTAAACTGTTGCTCCTTCACGTGGCTGTGCAGCAAAACTCGGCGGGTCAACAGTTCGCCGTCGTCTGAGACCACCTACCACCAATCTGAGAAAGATTCGCACCCGATGCCGGGGCTGTCCACCGCCACCGAGACGAAGTAACTCCGAGGGTTTCCGGAGAGGGACACGGCAATAACGTTAGCTCTACTCGGTTCAGTGTCTGAGATTTTGGTGTTGGAATCTTTCGTCGCGGCTATGCCAGCAGTCGTTGCCTCGACTATTCCGGGTTTCGGTGTGGCTGAGTCGCAGCAAGCAGATATCAGGAACACAGTTTCCGAACCGATGGCCACGGTGGTTTTCAACTTAAGCTGGCTCACTGTTGGATATTATCCCCAAAATGCGTGGGCTCGGGCGAAACGGTAAAATATTCAGAACCAACATTTCAGGAGTTAGCACATGCGTGGAGTGACCTTTCCGGGAAATAGGCAGGCTGAGATCAGAGAATTCCAAGACCCCCAGGCCGGTCCGGGAGATGCTGTGCTCAAGGTTCGGGCGTCGGGCCTATGCGGAACCGACTTGCACCGATATAGAGGTTCAGAGCCAACGGACATGATCACTGGCCACGAGCCCTGTGGTGTCATTGAAGAACTTGCGCCTGGAGCCCCTCCCGGGATCAAGGTGGGGGACCGGGTGATCTGCCACCACTACGCCGGCTGTGGAGTCTGTGAGAACTGTTCCATGGGCTACGAACAACTGTGTCCTCAGGGTCGTATCACCTTTGGCGGTGGGACTGGTCACGGTGCCAATGCTGACTACATCGTAGTGCCATCCCGAAGCCTGGTGTTACTGGATGACGACCTGTCTTTTGAAGAAGGTGCGGCCATATCTTGTGGCACCGGAACCGCCTGGAACGGTCTCAAGAAAATGGAAATCTCCGGTCGGGACACCGTGGTGGTATTTGGACAGGGGCCGGTAGGGGCAAGTGGAACTTTGTCGGCCAAGGCCATGGGTGCAAAGGTCATTGCTGTTGATGTGGTCTCGGAGCGTTTGGCGCTGGCCAAGGAACTGGGCGCGGATCATGTGATCAATGGACAGGAAGTTGATACGGTGGAAGCGGTTCGTGAGTTGACAGGTGGTTTGGGCGCTACGGCCACTCTAGAGACTTCTGGCAATCCACTGGCCCGGCAGCAGGCCCTGAAAAGCCTGCGCCCATTTGGTCGCTGCTGCTATGTGGGCATCGGCGGCGCGGCGGAAATAGATTTCAATGCCGATGTCATTTTCAAGGTGGCAACGATCTTCGGTTCATGGACGTTCAGCAAAGCCGAGCTGATTGAAATAGAACGTTTCTTCGTCGACACTAAAGCCCCGCTGAACAAACTCATAACCCACCGCTATCGGTTGGACCAGGCGGTGGAAGCATTTAAAGAATTTGATGGCGCAAAAACCGGGAAATGCGTGTTTGTGATGGACTAAAAATACCCTCTCTAGGGTTAGTCTATTCAAGAGATGCATCACAGCAGATGCCTCCGGCATCGGATTAGATAACGGACAACTGGGAATTGCCAGGACTTAACCCGACACAAGCGGGGTGACATAATCATGAGTACCACGAGAACATCTAACGAAAAGAAAACGGGGCGACTAGGGATCCTGGTTGGTGGCGGGCCAGATTCGATGGAGTCAGGTGAGCTTGTAGTATTCGGGACACTTGTTGCAGTGGCAGGCAGGGTTGTTGGGCTTGGCGCACTGGTAGTAGTAGGTGCGATGGCAGTGCATCGGAGCCGCAGGCCAGGGCAACGGCTGAACCGCCCGCGATTATCGCCAGCCTGCTGAGAAAGGCGCGTCGAGATAGGTTGCCGCCCAAAATACTATCTGTTGTGGTCATAGTTATAGTCCCCGACTACTGCCTTAGAGTTAATTTCGCCTTGGTTTGATACGAGTCAGAGCGGCCAAGTGAATTCGGTCGATCTTTGCAAATAATAAAGGGGCGCATTTGCGCCCCTTTATTATCTTCGATCGCGTAATTGAGTAGCGCTAAATACAGGCGTTGCGGACCGCCTGGGAGACCGCAGCCAAGCGGGCATTGTTGGTGATGTTGCCTCGGAACCCGTTGGTGATGTAGCCCACTGCCAGCCCTGACTCTGAATCGGCCCAGCCAATGGACGTACCTGCGCCTCCGTGACCGAAAGTCTTTAGCGGGTCGCCGGCAGACTGGCCCATCCGTTCGTCACCCAAGGCCATGCCCAGGGAGCGCTGGGCAAATGCTCCGGTGGACTTGTCCACCCCTTCTACCTGGAAGGCAGTAGCTTCTACAGCGGTATCTGATTTGATAATTGTTGCGCCGTCGAGTGAACCTTTGCGCTCCATCATGGCGTAGAAGCGGGCCAGGTCTCCAGCGGTGGCGACTCCGCCTGCTCCGGGGACTATGGACTTGATTACCGAGGACTGACTAAAGATAGCGCTGTAACCACTGGGGTCAGCGTCTTCTTCCATCTTGTGCATCGGCGAAACTTTGTCCTCCAGACCATTTGGCAGACCCACATGGGTGGTGGACATGTTAAGCGGTCTGGCCAGTTCCTCGGCGATGAACTGGGTGAAGCTTCGGCCATCAACACGCCGTACGATCTCACCGATAACCCATCCGTAGTTGATGGGGTGATAAGCCAGGGTCTCGCCGGGAGTGTAGATGGTGGGTGCCTGTTCCATGGCCGCGACAACCTTGGACCAATCGGGCCAGTCACTAGGTTGGAAGGACTCCGGAGTCTGCGGGAACCCGCCCCTGTGAGTTAGGATGTGGCCTATTGTGACCGTCTCTTTGCCGTTTTGACCAAACTCGGGCCAGTACTTGGATACCAGGTCGTCGTAGGAGATTTTGCCCCGTTCTTTGAGCATATAGAGACAGGACGCCGTCAGCGGCTTGGTGGAGGACATCAGGACGAACATGGTCTCGTCAGTAACTGGCTGGCCGTCCCTCATATTGCCGCCATGGATGTCCAGCACCAGGTTCCCGTAGCGGTAGACCGCCAGACCGGCCCCAGGGTGGTCTCCATCAGAAATCTGTTTTTGGAACAGGATTTTGACCTGTTCCAATTTCTGGCTGTCCATCGCTACTGCGTCGGGGGCTGTCAATGTGGCCAAGGTATCTCCTCTCTTGAGTGCTGCGAGTTTCGGGGCTTCTGCCGCGGGCGTGACCGATCGTCTAAAGCTTTTTAACAACGTCGCCGGGTTTAATCTCACCGTTCTGAACCACCTTGCAGTTGATGCCGCGCAATTGGAGTTCTTTGCCGATGGCGGAACTGATGAACTTCAGGGCGTCGACGCCGAACCGGGCTGAGAACTTCTTGCAGCCGGTGTGGGGCTGATCTGTGGCCTCTAGGATGGCCGAACCCACGGCGATGCGAGTGCCAGGGGGCATGTTCACTGCACTGAGGTCAATGTCGGCGAAAAGTTGGTCACCAGACAGGGGCCAGCGTTCTTTGTCCTGGGCCACCAATTGGGCTACGCGGGAATTCATGATGGTAATCTGCATGTCTGGGTGGGCATTGCCGTCGCCGCTGCGGGCGCTGGGCCGGTTCTGCCAGGTGTCGCCCACCAGGCCTACCTCTGTATCCAAGTCGGCCAGGGTCATGATTTCCCGGCCATCTTCTTCCGGCCTGCTGACAATCATGTCCAGTACAGACTCATTCTTAGGCGAGTTCCGTATCTCACTAAGGCCAGCTTCCAGATCAGCGTTGGTCATGTGCTTAACTTCAGCTTGCATGTCGTAACTCCGTTGTAAGTAACAATCAGATTGATTAGAAATGGTTGGGGTAGTTTAGCATGGCGCGCAATTGCCCATTAAACCTCTATGCGCATCAACTCCTCAGAAAAGTTTCTGAGGGCACTCTTTTTTGCCCAACTACAATGAAGCTGAAAGCCCCCTCAAGTGAGGGGGCTTTTCTATTTCTTGGGCCACACGCCTGGGTGTTGTAAGTAACGCTAACTATTGGACAGCGCTTTGCCCAGTGCTACTTAATAATCTTTGTCGACCGGTATCTGGTATCCGTTGGCCAGGATTTTTGCCTGGCTGGCCACACCGACGACCGCCAGCAGCTCGCCCAACATCTCATCAGTCATTCCCTGATTGCGGGCAGTGTCCGTGTGGCAACGCAGGCCGTACTCGCAGCCATTGCTGGCGCTGACCGCCACGAAGATCATCTCTTTAACCAACGAGTCCAGAGCCCCTGATGCCATCACCTCTTTGGCAGTCTCCCAGGTGCGTTTTAGCGTTGGCGGGTGATTGGCGATGTGCTTCCAGTAGTTATTGACGTCGTTAATGCCACGGGTAGCTTTAATGTCGTCGTAGACGTCGCGCACCTCTGGCCCGGCGTCTTCATAGTCCACAGGTTTCGATTGGGGCATGGTGACTCCTGTTGCGTTAGTTGGTTTGGCTAAATAAGTTTTGAAAGATCCGACTTCAGTTTATTGAGGGACTCGAAAACCAAGCTGTTAATGCCAAGTGCACGGGCCGAAATAACATTTTCTGACCGGTCATCAATGAATACGCAGTCGGCTGGGTCTATTTGCAGTTCGCCCAGGATGTGTTGGAAATAGGCCGGGTCCGGCTTGATTAGTCCCATTTCGTTGGATAGGAAGAGACGATTGAAGCGGCCAAGGACATTGAAGCGCCTACGGGAATGCTCGATGTGGATCGCGTCAGTGTTGGAGGCGAGTATCAAGCGGTGCGATGATGCCAACTCCGCAACAAATGAGGCCATGTCCCGGTCCTCGCTAAGTAGCGAATTCCAGATATCGATGAACGGGTCGAATTCGATCTCTACCTGAATCTTGGCGCAGAGGGCTTGGTGGAATTCTTGGGGAGATAGTCGGCCCATCATGGACGACTGGACGATCGCCCCGTTTTGGACTTCCTTCAGGACCTCGTTATAGCTATGGACGGAAAGCTCCGCCAGTGGGGTGCAGACCTTGTCCCAATCGAGGTGCACCAGGACGCCGCCAAGGTCAAAGATTATCGTTGCAGTCATCTAAATCCTAGGTACGTTATGGTTTGATGGCTATTTTAGCAGCCTCCGGATTAACCTAATTGACGCTGCGCCCGCACCGGCAGAGGCGGTCTGGAGCTGAAGAAGAACAAAACGGAACTGATGGCGTACATGAAGACGAATACGATTAAGCCGACGCGATAGGTGCCGGTGTGGTCAAATATCCAGCCCAAGAATAGGGGCGAGGCGAGCATGCCCACGCTGTAGACGGCGGTGATGATGCCGATGATGGTGGCGAAGTTGCGCCGTCCATAATACTGGCCCATAAGCACCCAGTTGAGAGTGGTGGCCCCTTCCAGCATGGCGATACCGGCTACGAACGCGTAGACCGACCAACCGGAGTCTACGAAGACGAGTATGAATAAGCCCAACGTCCCAAAGGCCATTCCCATGGACAATACATAGCGGGTTTGAAGCCCTGAGTTATACAGGCCGAAGAACAGTCGAGCTGGTATGGCAATGAAGAACAAGAGGGCAACGATATCGGCGCCAGACTGCTCGCTGAGACCCTTCCAGGCCATGATTGGAATTGCGTGGACCAGCAACCCGCTGGTGACCGATATGCGGAGAGAACTGCCCGTGAGCATCAGCCAAAACGTGGTCGTCTTAACGGCCTCTTTCACGCCAAAATCGCTTTCACGGGCACTGTTGGCAGCCGACACTGGCAGGTCAGGCGCTTCAGGGGACTGGTTAATGTCGATGCCAACGCTTTCCGGGGAACGCTTGATGAAGAAGGACGTGGGTATGGACAACGCCACTACGAAGATTCCGGTGTAGAGCAGGACCGTTCTCCAGCCTAGGGCTTCAACACCTCGGGACAACAATGGAACCATGAATGCGCCGCCGATGGTGTATGAGGTGATCACCAGGGTCATGGCCACGGCCTTGCGCTTGATGAACCACCGGTTGATCACGGCCAAGAAGGCCTGGCCGAAGCTGGTGTTGTTGCCCACTGCGACCATGCCGATGAACACAGCCAGGAATATCCAATAAGTATGGACCACCGACAAGATGACCAGCCCGACGCCGACCATCAACCCGCCAAAGATAATAATTGGCCTGGAGTCGAACTTGTCGACGATCCAGCCGGTGATTGGCCCGGCAATACCAGCCTCTCCTCTGGACAGAGCAAAGATTAACGAGGTGGAGGCGCTGCTAAGCTCGAGGTCACGCTGGATGTGCAGGAAGAAAACCGGGAAGCCGTAGACAAAGATACTGCCGCAGAAAATCGCCAGGAAAGAACAGGCGCCCACAACCTTCCAACCAGGGTAGGCAAGGGTTTCCTTCAGTTTGGCGACGGTGGACAGTGAACTGTTGTTTGGCGCTTCAGATGTGGACACGCCCAGTAATGTACCACAATAACAAATACTAACCTAGACTTGATATTGCTATAATCGATATTAATTGAGCCGATGGGTCGACTCTCACCAGTGTGCGTCTCTTTTCTTGCATCTGTGAAGTGGATAGGTCGTGTTGGCTGCATGTATGAGCCCGAGTGCGTTTCGAACTAACGTCTGGTTTTCGCTAGCATCCAATAATGAGACGCCATAGTATTCTCACTGGTTTAGTTGTTCTTGGAAACTTGCTACTTGTGGTTGCGTGCGGAGAATCTGCCGTGACGAGCCCGGATAGTGGGAAGCCCACACACACGCCAACCGCCGTTGCCGCCACCGCAACTGGCTGAAACGTCTGCGATCTCAACTGTTGAATTCAAGCTGGTCGGTGACGGTCAGGTCAAACCCGGTGTCATTCAAGTAGCCGTCAACATTGTCTGGCTCAATACCGTCGAACCCCTTATTTTTACAGGCAATCATCTGGTCTTCCATGATCGGGGCCAACACATCAAGGCGGCGGATGTCCAACCAGCGTTCACCCTCCCAGCCATCCAGGTTCTTGCCGATGATCTCCTCGGGGAACTTGGCTGCGTCCGACCGCCAGTTCTCCCACCCGCCCGCGTTCATGTAGCAGATCACTATGCGACCATCTTCGTGCAGCGCCGACACCGTGGCGGCGTCGTTGTCGAAGAGGTCAATGTTGTACATCGCAACGTCAAATGAGCTGTCGATGGGTAAGTCGTTGGTCTGCCATTGCCAACTCCTTCGCGGCGCTGGTTTCCAGACGTCAGTATCTGTCGCGCTGTCAAAAACTCGAGGAGCGGCAGTGGTGGGGTTGGGCACAGCAGTTGCCGATTCCGACTGGGAACACCCCAGCAGAAGAATTACGGCCAGCATCAGAAGCCATGATAGAGGTCTTTTCGGCATGACCAGGTTTATAGCGGTATGTCTTGGGTCCTGTTTGTCTGGGCCTGCCTTTTTGTGTAATATCCCGGCACAGAGCCGCAGTCTCGTCTCAAGTTTTGATTGTTTCTACTTAAGGAGTCTCCATGGCCTATCAGATGTATGTTTCGCTGCAGGGTGACAACCGAATCGTCAGGTTTGTGATGGACCCGGACACCGGGGCCTTGGAGAGTCGAGGGGCGGTGGAAATCTCCGGTGGGCCGGCACCGATGACGTTTAACCCATCTCGCACCACGCTATATGTCGGTCGGCGGGACGGTCTAGAACTATCCAGCTACGACATTGATCAAAAGACCGGCGACCTGACGCCCACCGGGAGTGTGGGTCTGGGCGGTGAGCCCTGTTATCTGTCCACCGACCACACCGGCAAATACGTGCTCTCGGCCTACTATCAGGTTGGCCACTGTGCCGTGCACCCCATTGACGGATCCGGGGCAGTGGGGGCTGAAGCTACCGAGTGGCTAGAGACCGGTTCCGGAGCGCACTGTTTTCAGACTGACCCGTCCAACAGATACGCGTTCTTACCCCACATTGCCAACGGGTCTGCTGGGATAGCCCGTCTGCCTGCGGACCGGCAGGAGGCGGTTAACGCCATCTACCAATATAAGTTTGATGCTGCCACCGGCCGTCTGACGCCCAATGACCCGCTGATTATTCCCCAGGAAGATGAGATTGGCCCGCGCCATTACCGGTTCCACCCCAGCAAGGACTTGGTGTACATATCCAACGAGCAGGGCGGTAGCGTTACCGTGTACGCGTTGGACACCGACAAAGGCACT
>Ga0209501_10004441_pt1 | contig 13425 bp, 18 predicted proteins | sample ArcticOcean_MG_C_4_FD_187434 | JGI IMG/M metagenome (GOLD analysis project Ga0209501, IMG submission 187434) | Marine microbial communities from western Arctic Ocean - ArcticOcean_MG_CB4_134 (SPAdes) (version 2) | ecosystem: Environmental > Aquatic > Marine > Oceanic | place: Arctic Ocean...
TAAAACTTTAACTGAAAAAAAAATAAATTTAAAATCCGATACGAAAAAAGTAGTTATGGAACATAAAAAATGAGATCAGATATTTGCCTATTAGTAAAAAAAGTTCGACAAAATATCGCTAATAGAACAAAGAGCCTAATTGAATTATGACAATAGGATATTGTGTAAAGTGTAGAGACAAACGAGAAATCGGTAGTCCAGCACCATACACCATGAAAAATGGCAAACCTGCAATCAAAGGCACATGCCCTACATGTAGTACAGCTATTTTTAGAATTGGTAGAGGATAAAATTTTTAAAAGAAAATTTAACTCGGCCAATCATCAGCAAGGCCATGCCATAGCGAAAGCAGTGGCGATGGATCTTTTTCTATTTCTTGAGTGATCCTATTCTTCAATACAAAAGAAAAATTTTCTAAAGCATCAGATCCACCATCAGCATAAATTTCACTACCGATCTCAGTAATTCTAGTATGGTTACCAGGGATATCTGAAGAGTCAGGATTTTGTAGACAAAAAGTCATTAAATCAATTAATTCTTCTTCAAGCATCATATCCATGAAAACGTTAGGCCAGTATTCTTAATGAATCTTTTTTAGAATTAAAGAAAAATAATTCCAAAAGCTTGTGCAATAATTGCAACGATGGTAGCAATTACAATTTTTTTGCCAAGACTTAATTTTTTTAAGAATTCAAAGTTCAGATTGTAAAAAGTTATAAAAAATTTCATTAATATGTTGTTATCAAGATAATTCTGAAAAACGGTTACTTACATAATCCCAATTAATAATATTCCACCAAGCGTCAACGTAATCATATTTTTTATTTTGATATTTTAAATAATATGCGTGCTCCCACATATCTAATCCAAGTAAGGGTGTTTTGTTGAGAGTCCATGGACTGTCCTGATTAGAGGTTGTAATAATTTCAATTTTATGATACGTTGCATTAAAAACTAACCAACACCAACCACTACCCTGAATAGAAAGAGCTGTTTCTGAAAATATTTTTTTAAAATTATTAAAGTTATCAAAATAAACATCAATTTGATCTTCCAATGTCCCTCCAGGAGTTTTATCACCATTTGGAATTAACGTCTCCCAAAATAATCTATGATTTTCAAATCCACCACCAAAAAAATTAATTGCAGATCTTCCAGATTCAGGAATTGAAGTTAATTCAGATAAAATTGCAGAAATATATTTTGGGTGAGATTCAGCACTTATTTGAATGAGAGATTTGTTCAATCCATCAACATATGACTGATGATGTTTTGTATGATGTATTTTCATAGTTTCAGTATCAATAAATGGTTCCAATTCATCATATTCATAAGATAATTTTGGAAGTTGATAAAAGACCATGTACTATACAAATATAATCCACATATATTCTTCAAGCTGAAATAAAAATATGAGGAAATTAGGAACAATAGATTTAGAAATACTACATCTTGCAATTAAAGAAAAAGGAACATTTAATGAAAATAGTTTAGAAAATTCAGAATTAAAAAGACATGGGGTTGGAAAAATATTAGATACATTAGCATCATTAAAAGATAGAAAATTTATTTCATTAAATAAAGATGGATCGTTTTCAATTACAGAATTAGCTCGAGAAATTCTTTGGAGTCCTAATATTCCAATATGGGCAAGGATATTAAGATTATTACAAATAAAATCATGTAATCTAAATCAAATTATAGAAATTATTGGAATATCAGAAAATGAAATCATTATGGAGATAGAAAAACTAAGAAAAAATGAATTTGTGTTAATGTCACCTCAGAGACAAGAAAATAAACTGATTAAAATTTATGAAATATTACCAGATGGTGTTCATGAAGTAGATAAAACAGAAACAGAAGGATTTAACAAAATAAAATTTGGAGAAATAAAATCAAAAGGAGGTATTTTAGAAATCATAGATGAAATAAAAAAAGACGTACAAAATACATGTAATTCGGAGATTGAAAGAAATAACATTATAAAAAAATTAAATAATTTAAAAAATAAACTTGAAATATAAAATAAAAAATTATGGGATATTATTTTGGATATAAATTTAGCAAATCATGGTAGTGGTTCATGTCCTCGTTTGTAGCCACTCCATTTTCTATACTCATAATCAGTTAATGGCATTTCACAACCACATTTACAGAAAGTTTTCATATAATTATAAGAAATAATAGCATATTTTTAGATTAGGTGTGAAATATACTAACTAATTATCAATGTTTTTTCAAAAAAAAATAAATTAAGCAGATCGCAGTTAATTAAAAAAATTAAAACTATTTTGAAAGAATTTTATCTTGAATTTGTGCTAAAATCAATGCAGCTTTGTCTTTATTTTCATAAGTGTCCACAGTCTCATCCATAATTGCATCAATTTCATAACTCTTATCAACTAAAATACTTGCGACGTGATCATCCAAAGTTCCATTTCCAATCAAGTAATATGCAAAAACAGTATTTTTTTGACCAATTCTATGAAGTCTATCTTCAGCCTGTCTATGGATTGCAGGGCTCCAATCAAGTTCTGCAAAAATAACATATTTTGCTCGAGTTAGATTAATTCCCACATTTCCAGCGCGAATACCGGCAATCATTAATTTTGATTCACCTTTTTGGAACTTATCAATTTGATCCTGTCTGGTGTTATCAGATTGTCCACCAATAATAGAAACAGGTGAAAATTCTTCAAGACTTTCATTTAGTAATTTATGGATTATTTTATGATGACAAAATACAACCACACTTTCTTCAATTTCCATAATATTTTTTACAAAATTAATCACATGAGGTAATTTTGCAAGACCAGCAATCTGTCTTTCACTTTGAATTGCCCTATGATATGATGCAGATTTTGAAAATTCTGTTTGTGCTTGTTTTTGTTCAGATTCAAGTTTTTTCCAAATTTTATCAAGTTCTTCAAGATAAAAGTCAGTGTCAGCTGCAATAACTTCTTTGTATCTAACTTTATCCTTGAGTTCTTTTAAGACATCTGATTTTTTTCTACGAAGCATGACATGTTTTTGTAATTCATTTCTAAGTGACGCTCGTTTATTTTCTAAAACAATTGCTTTCCCTTTATCATCCACATAACAAAAGTATTCACAAAATTCTTTGAAACTTCCAAGTAATCCAGGTTTTAAAATATCAATGATTGGCCATATTTCAGAACCACGATTATAAATTGGAGTGCCAGAAAGTCCAATTCTATATTGAACCGAAGATAATGCTGCAAGTTTTTTGATAGCCTTATATTTTTGAGTAGTTTTTGATCTTAAATTATGAACTTCATCACAAACAATAGTATGTATTCCAACGTTTTCAATATCATCAGAGCGTTTAAGAAGTAATTCATAATTAATTATATAGATATCACTTTGCGGTAATTTTTTAGATTTACCAGTACGTATAGAAGTAATACTAGGAGATTCAGATTCAATAATTCTACCATTTCTACTTTTTTTCTTAAGAAATTTTTCAATTTCACGTTCCCAATTTTTTAGAGTAACTAAGGGTGCTACAATTAATACTGGGAAAGTTTGTTTTTCTGTTGAAACATATGATAGAGTTTGAACTGTTTTCCCAAGACCCATTTCATCTGCAAGTAATGCATTACCTGAAGATTTTAATAAAAAATCTAAACCTTCTTTTTGAAAATTCATTAATTTACCTCTAAATTGTTCACCAGCTTTAGCACGTTTCAATTTATGTTTAATTGGAGGCAAAATGGGTTTTGGAGCATATGTTTTAACAATTTTTCTTTGCCAGATAGATTTTGACAGTATATCTAAAGGATAGCGATCCATTAGGAGTTTCAGTTGTTTTAGGCTTTCAGTAGAATCTGCAATAATTACCTCATGTTCAGTTTCACCATACCATGCTTCAGGAGATAATTTGGAAATCATGGCGACTGCACGTTCGCCTGTAACTTTCCAGCACCAAATTTTAGAATATTTATCAAGAACATATTCTAATGTACCAAAATTTTCTAGTGATGTTGCCATAATTTGTAGCTAGGAATTTTTTTTCTCTTATGAATCTTCAGGTTGTGTTAGATCATATTAGAAATAATAGAAAATCTGGAAGGCTTAAAATAGAAGATAAGAATCTAATTAAGACTAAAAATAAGATGTAAAGAAATTAAATCTAATAGATGGAATCAATAATAAAATAAAGATCACAAATTATAAAAAATAGTATAGTAACATAGGTTTAAAATTCATTAAAACAAATAAGCAATATGGAATTTATACAAAATGAAAAGCCAAATGTAGAGAAACCAATAATCATACCAGCTATGCAAGATATGGGAAACGTTGGAAGTATTGTTATTAATTTTATAAATAAATCATTAAAAACAAAATCATTTAGAATTGCAAAAGTATCTTTTCCAACATATGTAATAGACAATGGAGGGTACATTGATCTACCAAACGAAAGTTGGGAATACAAATACACAGATGATTTAATTATATTTGGAGGAGGAAACGGTCAACCTCAAAATAATAATGAATTAAATGTACTATGTCAGGATGTAATAGATGTTGCAAAGGAATATTCTGCAAAATTTATTTACACATTAGGAGGATTTCATACAAATAGAATTTTAAAAAACAATCCTAAAACATACATCACTACAACATCTACAGAGTTAAGAAAACAAATAGAAAGATTAGGAGTAGATATGACACCTCAAAAATCACTAATTACAGGATTCAACGGTTTAATTCTAGGATTTGCTAAGAAACATGATATCCAAGGAATTGGCATGTATGGAGAATTAAATCAACCAGACATACCACAATATCGAGCAGCAATTAGTATCATTAAAACAATTGAAAAATTGACATATAGAAAATTAGGGGATATAGAAGAATTAGAGATATTAGCACGAGAGATTGAACAAAAATTTAAAAATTAATGAGTAGTACCAACTTCATGTGCAGATGTATTTTCATCATGACAATCACAACTACATAAGTGGGTTTTATGATTATTCATACAATCAATACATTCAAAATGTTTTCGAGTTTCACAGGGAGCACAAATCATATAATTATCATTATTAATACATGAATTTGAATATTTCTTTAGGTATAGAGGAGAAATATTGATTTTTACATATTGAAAGAAGTTTTTTACTTAAAGCAAAAGAAGGACCAGAGATTAGGATAATCAAAAAAATTATTGTTAATATTTATTAAATAATATGATAATCATGAATTAATTGAAAATATATCATAAAACATCTTGCATCACATGTAAAAAAACCATTACAGAAATGGAACGTATGAATTTAGACATAGAATCAAGAGATTTTTTTAAAGATCCACTAACAGAATTAGAATTAAAAAAAATAATTAAAATGACAGGAAAAAAACCATCAGAATTACTCAGAAAGAGAGACAAAGTATACAAAGAAATGGATTTAGAAAAAAATGAAAAAACAGATTTAGAATTAATTAAACTAATGATAAAACATCCAGGATTGATATTACGTCCAATCATAATTTTAAAAAATAAGGCATTAGTAGGAAAAATAGATATTAAAAATATAAAAAACTAGCTAGAATTTTCTTTGATAAAAATTCTAATTGCTTCTAAATGAGAACAATTTGCAGTTTTTCCATTACCATGATGAAATTTATAGTAATTTTTGAAGCCAAGACATTCACAAGAATCAGAAGTTACAAAATATGATTTTTCAGGATTTGATGTAGACCTAATTTGAAATAAATCTTTTTCAATTTTAGATACACAACCAGAATCAACTAGTTTTTGTGCTTTTTTGATTGTTGCGTCACTACTCATATTATTACGTCAATAATTTAGGCATTTTAACCTTGTTTGAAATTATCATGTAGGAACATAATAATAAAATATAATTAATTAGTAATAATATTAGAACTAGAACATATTTTATTTAATTCTTTTTTTGTTCATACATTTGATAATAGTATTTAATCAACAACATAATATTAGTTACAAATAAGATTCCTAAAAAATATCAAACATAAAAGTATCCAAAAATAACACATTAAAAATTAGAATCACGATAAATACTAAAAATTAATTGAAATATTTATTTTTTGTTATGCAATATCCACAGAGCAGAACTTTACTAAATTTTAAATTCAAACTTTGCACCATGGTTTTGAAAGTATTTTTGTATTTGAACTCTAATGTGTTTTTGAGGATATTTATCTAAAAGAGCATTCAAGATCTTATTTACATAACTAATCAATATTTTTTTTCGTTCTTGTGTTGTTTGAGGTGAAAGGAGTCCTATTTCTTCATGTTGATTATTTTGAATCATAACAAGATATGCTCGATCAACATCATCTTGTATACGTTCTAACAAATCTAGACTTTTTTCCCTTAACCGGATATTATCGGATTTCATAATAGTTGGAATTTGTTTAATAAAATTTATTTGCGTTTTTTGATTTGATTCAAAAAATTCCATCATTTTTAAAAAATTAAACTCACTCTGAGCATTCTCATTTTTTTTATATATCAATTTATTTTTATCAGGTTTAGTTTGAAGATAGCCAATGAGTTCTAGGATTTTAAGAGCGCCAGATATGACTTTTTTATCACCGCCAATTTTTCGAACAATATCGTTTGTTAATTTCCAATTACCAGTTAATTCAAGGATTTTATCATCATATTTGGTTGTCAATCAGTATGATTTTTGAACCCGATAGTTAAATCATGCCCAAAATCGAATGTAGCAAAAAGTTGACTGATTCTAATAATATTATAAGCTATTTTTTATAGAAATCAATATTGAGTATGAAAAAATACATTGCCACACGTACTGCGACAATGTTTGGTGTATTATTAATTACATTGTTAATTACAATATTGCTTGTAGGCTCCAACATGGATACAATTCTAAAACAAGGTATTGTTTTTCAAGTACGATCTGAAATTATTGAAAACCCTGCAGTAGCAGAAAGTTTTTCATCAGTTAAAGAGTTTGAAGCATTTATCCAAGATAGAACAGATCAAAGGATAAAACATCTAGGATTAGATGAACCATGGTATTCGCCTCAAAGAATTGGACTTACAATGTACAAGATAATCCTATTAGATTTTGGACAAGCTACATTTCTTACTAGTGATTCAGGATCTTCAGATGTTAAAGATATTATTTTTGAAAAATTACCAAAAACAATTCTTCTATTTACATCAGCTACAGTGATTATTTCAATAATAGGAATATTTGTGGGGGCACTATCTGCAAGTAAAGTTGGATCCACAATAGATCGAATCACATCAAGTTTTGCAATAATAAGTTCTAGTTTTCCAGTATGGTGGATTGGAATGTTAATGATATTTTTATTTGCATTTACATATCAAATTTTTCCAGCAAGAGCAACTCCAGATATTCCAGCATCAAGTCCAGAATATTTAGGGGCGCTATTGTATCACATGACATTACCATTAATTACAATTGTAATGATAGGGTTTGGATCTTGGGCGTATTTGGTAAGAAATTTCATGGTAGGTATTATGCAAGAGGATTTCATAATGGCAAAAAAAACAATGGGCATTAATCAAAGTAAAATAACATACACCCATGCATTAAAAAATGCGGCACCTCCAATAATTACAATTTTAGCACTTAGTTTGTCAGGCTCATTAGGAGGTGCAATAATTACAGAAGCAGTATTTGATTGGCCAGGAATGGGAAGATTATACTTTGAAGCAATTACAGTCATGGATTTACCGGTAATTATAGGTGCAACGTACATCTTGACAGTATTTTTTCTAGTAAGCATATTCATTGCAGATTTACTTTATGGTTATTTCGATCCTAGAATTCGCAGTAGTACAGGTGAATAATAATGAGCAATATAACTCCCCAAGAGATAAAAAAAGAATTTCTTAAAAGTAAGATGGGGATTGCAGGGATCATAATTCTTACAATTTTAATTTCAACATCAATCATTACAATAATTATAATTCCAATAGAAACATTTCAAGAATGGAATAATCCAGGAAGTTGGATCACATATCCAAAAGCAGCAGTTCCAGTTTGGATAAACTTATTTTTAGCAGAAAAAATTCCAGAACATAAAATTTTACTAGAGCCAAACATTCAAACAATATCCAATAATGAAATAAATTTAACATCATATCAATTTAATTTAAATTTTAATTATGACCAATTTCCAAAAGATTTTATTTATTCATATTTATTAGAGTATTCAGGTTCACCACTACTTCAAATGTCAGTAATTAGACCAGATGGAGTTAGACTAGAATTAGTTTCAACATCACTACCACATTCAAATTTAAAAATAATTCATAATGATAGGGTATTTTCAACGGATGTCATGATTAAAAAGGAGTTAGGTTTACAAGCAGAAAAATTTGAATTTGGAATAAATAGATTATCTGTTGAAGACATTATTTTTTCAAAAACAGAATTAAATAAACCGCTAAAAGGAAATTATGTTTTTTTAATTAATTTTTATGAAATAAATGAAGAAAGTAAAATTATTGATTCAAAATTAATCATAGGAGGTAAAGCTTTTGGCATAATGGGGACAGATGAATTGAGAAGAGATTTAGCTATAGGATTATTGTGGGGAACACCACTAGCATTATTCATAGGTCTTGCGGTATCAATTGGCTCAGTAGTAATGGGATTAGTGTATGGAATCTATGCAGGGTTCAAAGGTAAAAAAACAGATGAAACCATGATGCGATTTAATGATATCATCTATGCATTACCAGCATTACCTTTTCTAATAATACTTTCAGTGACTATCAGTAATAGTATATTTGTGATGACAGGATTTTTGATGATTTTTGGATGGGTTGGAATTGCAAAAGTTGCAAGAAGTATGTCACTTCAAATTAAAACACGAGGATATGTGGAAGCTGCAACAGTAATGGGTCAAAAAGATTCAAAAATGATCTTCAAACATATTTTACCACAATTACTCCCGTATGCATTTGCAAGTATTGCAATATCAGTTCCAGCAGCAATAACTACAGAAGCAGGATTAAGTTTTCTAGGGTTAGGCGATCCATCATTTCCAACATGGGGTCAAATTTTACACGATGCCAATACATTTGGTGCAGCTGCAAGAGGACTTTGGTGGTGGATAGTGCCACCAGGAATTATGATTGCAATAACAGGTTTAGCATTTGTATTTATTGGAAATGCATTAGATTCAATAATTAATCCAAAATTAAAAAAATAATTATAAAAAATGATTTCGGATTATTTCTAAAACAGAAGCATTTAGTTTTATTGTATAAGTTAATGAATTAGGATCATCTTTTGTATCAGATAAAATATCAGTAAATTTAGTTTTCTCGTCCTCAGTTGCATCTTCCTCATGCGCACATAAGTTAAAGGCCTTTAAATTTAGATTAAAAGATAATAAATGAGAAATAAATTTTTTGTAATCTTCAGGATTTGTCCAAGGTATATTTTTTTCAAAACATGCGGCAATCCAAACATCAACAGAATTATGAAAAATTACTTTTTTGCGAATTTCATCTAATGACATAATTATACTTAAAAATCAGCTCGTTGCATTTTTGATCCACATCGAGGGCACGAGCCACCATTGTGTTTATTTTGGCAAACAAGACACACGTACTTTACACTAGTTGAATTATTCATACCATTATTTCCAAAGAAACCCCCTCCAGAACCAGAACCACCAAAGTTACCTGCCTGTTTTCTTCTCATATACATAGGAAGTAAAATAAAGATGGCCATAACTAATCCAATGCTGATATACCAAGGAACACCAAGCATGCCAAGAATAATTTGTAAACCAATACTGAACACAAGCGAGGCACCTAGAAAAATATAATATTTTTTAAGTTGAGGATTCAATTCAATAAAAGTTCTTAAAAAAAGGTTATAAAGCTTTGTCAGTTTTTAATGATTTCATTTAATTTTTTTAATCAATTAATGGTAAGAGGAATTGAATTCCCACTACTATCCCAAGCAAAAATAGAATCATCATCATATGGGAATTTAATAATTAAAGAAATCAATCCAAAAAAATTATTCAAATCAGTTACAGATGGTTCAGCAGAGCCAGAGGGATGCGAGTGTATAATTCCAATATAGCTGTTATCAAAAGGTAAAAAAGAATGTGGAAATCCAGCAAAAGTAGGACCGGTGAAATTAAACGGCGGAATAGCTAGTCCATCTATGTTTATCTCACCATTTTTAGATTTTCCCTTTAAGATCAAAATTCCTTCATTAGGATGCTTCATTTTACAGAAAGTGATTATGCTATCCAATACAGTTTTTTGAAGTAAAACTTTTCGTTCAATTTTTTTCTTTTTAAAAATCACAAGAACACTTCAATAACTGAGTAAATTAGTTTTAAGGTAAGGATATGATATACTTGGTATTAGAAAATATTTGTAATTTATCTTCAATGTGGGATAAAAGTTGAGGGATTTTAGAATTTATTTCCTCAATTTCAGATAAAATTATTTCAGATTTTAGTTGTGCATCAGTTTCAAAACCATTATTTTTTGAAAATTCATTTTCAAGCAAAGTTAAGTTTTTAGGTTTTAAAGCATCTAGATCATTTTTCATAGAGTTGAAAGTACTAGCATAATCAGATACTTTTTGAATAAATCCATCCAAAGATTCTTCAATTTCAGTCAATTGAGATAAAGTTTTTTCAGTATCTTTTACAGATATAGAACCAGATGAAATTCCTTTTCGAATATTTTCTAAAATAACAATAATGGAGTCAGAGTTTGCAGGAACAAGGGCATTAAATGGATCATCAACTAAAATAGATAGAATATGAGTTTGCGCCTTATCCAATGAGGATGAATGGACATATCTACCAAGGGGACGAGAAATTTTTGTAAATTGAGTATCAATTTCATCTTTAATTTTAGATTTTTGTGTGGTAAATTCATTTAATTTATTTTCTAAATTAACATATTTTTTAAAATTCTCTGAAGAATGAATTTTATCTATAGAATTCTGTAAAAGGATTTTCTTTTCTTTAAATAATTTTAAATTTTCCAATATCACTAGGTTTCTTTTTGTTTTATCAGAATATTCTTGATTAAGAGATTTCATTTTATTCAACATTTCATTAATTCCAACAAAAGTAGATTGAGTGGATTCAAAATGTTTTAAAAGTTTTGAAATATTAGCAGAATTATCATTCATGATTTTAAGATTATCTGTTAATTGATTGGCATATTTTTTTGCAAAAATATGAATTACTCTAGTTTGTCTTCCCAAAACATCACCAACTTTTTTAAGAACTTGGTTCAAAAAATAATCTAATTTTTTTGCATCTTCGATTGTTAAAACCTGTATTAAATTTTTTACATCTTTTTTTATAACATCAATTACTTGTTGTTTACCTCTTACCACAATTATAGCCAAATGTTTATCAATATCATCAACTTTAAGATCATCTTTTTCAAGAAGAATTCCAATTTTCATCAAATCGTCAATAAGTGGAGCAGTATTATTTCTCAAATTTTTTATTTCAGAAAGAGTTTGCGACTCTCTTAATTTACTAAGATCAGACATAATTTGAGGAACATCGCCAAGTTGAATATTTTGATTGACAGATTTACGTTCTACATGAGATTCTACTGTTTTTTTTTTACCCCATCCAAATACCATTTTATAATATTATACTAGAGGGATTAAAAATGATTCTTTAACTAAAAATTAAAATTCAAGTATTAGAACACATATGCATGGGAAAAAGTGGAGAAAAATCATTTCATACGGGAACAATAGAAAAAACAATTAAAATTAATACATCAAAGGATAAAGTTTGGAGAAAAATTAGCAACATCATAGGATTATCATCATGGTTAGTAGATGTAAAGAAAACAGAATATCTATCTATAAAGAAAAAGGGCGTAGGGGCAATCAGACTAATTACATTTACAGACGGAACAAAAATAGAAGAACATATTGTAGCATGGAAAAAAGGTGAATTTTTTACATATGTTGCAACAGAAGGATTACCATTAAGGGCATATGTTGCAACAATTTTAATCAAAAATAAAACAAAGGCACGTACAGAATTGACATGGAAATCATACATCAATAGTAAAAAAATGACTGAAAAACAATTTTTAGAATTTTTAGTGTTTATGGGTTCATTCTATGAAGCATCATTAGAAAATCTAAAAATGTTATTAGAAAAATAATACCACATGTGTGATTAGTTTTAATAAATTAAGCAAAATACACATACATAATTTGGAATGAAGTAAAAAAAATCTATTTTAAAATTAAAATAATTTCTTAAAAATTAGATGTCAGTTTTAGTAAATCTAACAATCCCAATCATCTTCAACTAATATGTTAAAATGACATAAGATGGAATTCCTACTAGAACATAGTGAACGATCAAATTTCATAATATCTGGATTAATTAATATTTGTATAAAACAATGACGTATCAATTATACTAAGCAATGCGTTGGTAGATCAAATAACTAATAAAAATAATTAGGCGTTAAATCTTATTTTGGATGAGAGCATAATTCAGTTAAAACACCGTTTAATGATTTAGGATGAATAAAAGTAACTTTAGTTCCAGCAGAGCCAGGTCTAATTTTACCTAAAAATTGAATGCCACAGCCCTCCATTCGTTCAACTTCACCTTCAATGTTATCAGTGTCTAATGCCATATGGTGAAGTCCCTGACCTTTCTTATCAAGAAATTTTTTAATTGGGCTAGAGTCATTTGTCGGTTGCATTAATTCAATTCGTCCATTTTCCAATTCAATGATAGCAATTTTTACCCCCTCAGATTCTACTGTTTCAAATTCAACATGGTCTGCACCCAATGCTTGCTGGTAGATTTTTGCAGATTCTTCAACATTATCTACAGCAATTGCGATATGATCAATTTTCAATTAAAAGACATTATTTGTTGGGATAGTTTAAGGGTTTTATTCTTCATCTTCTGTCCTGCTCAAGATATTCTTCTTCTTCTTCATTAACTTCTTCGTTTTCAACAAATGATTCGTCTTCAACAAATGATTCGTCTTCAACAACTTTTTCAGTAACTTTTTCATCAATCTTTTCTTCTGACATTATTCTAATCTACAAAGAAAATGTTTGTTGATTAACTTTTTTGGTGATAAATGATCAAATTAGTCATAAAAATTTAGAACCTAAAAAATCAGTAGAGTGGTTTAACATGGTTTGTTTTATTTGAAATTATAAAAAATAATAAAAATTTTATGACTAATAATTTGTGGAGTCTTATTAAGGGTCAAAAAAACTAATTCACCATCGTGAATGAATTAAAAGCAAAAAAAGATTTCACTGATATTTACACACAAGAGACACCACATGAATATCTAAAGGAAATGAAGAGATTGAGATATTCTATATCAGATTCTACAAAACCGTTGTACAACTC
>Ga0209501_10004444_pt1 | contig 13419 bp, 10 predicted proteins | sample ArcticOcean_MG_C_4_FD_187434 | JGI IMG/M metagenome (GOLD analysis project Ga0209501, IMG submission 187434) | Marine microbial communities from western Arctic Ocean - ArcticOcean_MG_CB4_134 (SPAdes) (version 2) | ecosystem: Environmental > Aquatic > Marine > Oceanic | place: Arctic Ocean...
CAACCCAAAGGCTTCATCCATGCATAGCAAGGCTACATGGGGCGCATCAAAGAGTTCAAAGTTCCTGAAGGAAGCTGCGCTCCGGGCTTCCTTATCTTCCCAGGAAATATCCATCGCGCGGTACAGCACTGCGGCGCATTCTCTACGGCGATCTTTCCAGGCTTGCCCAATGGGCTTCCGAGGCTCTTTGTGATCTTGGTTGGGCGGCGAACCATTTTTCACTGCTGCCATCATTTGCTCGCGTAATGCGTCTCTAGTGGCCCCTGAGGCGACATAAGTTTGCCAAGGTTGAATATTGGTCCCTGATGGTGCCCAACGGGCAATATCAAACACTTTGTTGAGTAAATCTTGAGGCACTTCCCTGTCCTGAAATCCACGCACCGAGCGACGGGACATAACAGCTGTTTCAAAGGACATTTCTAACATTTTTTACCCATATAACTAGTGAGTTGAAGAAAATTTATAATTTATTGAGAGCGTGGCTGCGGATCAACCGATCATGTTTTAAATAGCAACACCAACGCTGCCCAAGATTCTGGCGTCTTCGGTGCCCCATCATTTAGCGTGGGTACAGAGAATTTCTGGGAAACAGGCTGTTTGTTTGTAATGATTGGTATGCCTGTTGAGCAACCCATAGTGCCTCTCCCACGAGCGGAACCTTCCTGTTGCTGGTGCTCGTTTTCGACCTTCTCCAACTATGCGAACGGATCTCTACAGGGGACCTCCTTTTTTTGAGCAGTTCAAAGACGTTGCGATGGTCTGTCTCGAGTTGATCGATGATTGTTGTCATGGCATCCCCCCCCCAGAGGCTAAAATTCAGCGCCTGAATTTCCAGCTATCGAGATAACACTCTAAATACCGAGTTCATCCACCGATTTGAGATGGGGCAATTCGGCAAAGAATTTTAGCCGCGTCCACCTCGACAAGGCGGTCGTGTCATGGTCGACTTGACGCACCGTTTCCCACGTCTGACGCGAGTTTGCGCATGAAGCCAGTAAAAAACATCCTCTTCATCATGTGTGACCAGCTCAGGGCGGATTATTTGTCTTGTTATGGGCATCCGCATCTGCAAACCCCGCATATCGATGGTCTAGCGGCGCAGGGGGTCAAGTTCACGCGGGCCTATTGCCAGTCGCCGATCTGCGGGCCATCGCGGATGTCGTTTTACACGGGTCGGTACATGTTCTCCCATGGCGCGTCCTGGAACAATTATCCATTGCGTGTCGACGAGCGCACCATGGGCGACTATCTGCGGCCCCTCGGCCGCCGGGTGACTTTGGTTGGCAAGACCCATATGGCGGCGGATCTGGAGGGGATGGTGAAGGTCGGGTTGGATCCGGTCTCTGACCTCGGCGTGGTCGCGGCGGAATGCGGTTTCGAGCCTTTCGAACGCGATGACGGTCTGCATCCCGACGCCTCGGTCAAACTGGGTCTAGCCTATAACGAATATCTTAGATCCAAGGGCCACAATGAGCCAAATCCATGGCATACAGCGGCAAATTCAATCGATGGCAAGGGCGGTGAGAGTTTGAGTGGCTGGTACTGGGGCCACTCCAAGGGCGCCGCGAAGGTCGCCGAAGAGGATTCCGAGACCGCCTACATGACCGATCGAGCTATGCAGTTCGTTACCGAGGCCGGGGACGAACCCTGGGTCATGCATCTGAGTTATATCAAGCCGCATTGGCCCTATATCGCGCCTGAACCTTATGCCTCGATGTATGGCGCCGAGGACATCATTCCGGTCGTTCGAGGCTCAGGCGAGCAATCTAATCCGCACCCCGTTTACGCCGCTTTCATGCGGCACAAGGATAGCCTGCTCTATAATCGCCCTGAGGCGCGGGAGACGATTATCCCAGCCTATATGGGGCTCATAAAGCAAATCGACGATCATCTTGGCCGCTTGATGAAATTTCTAGGTGAGCGCGATCAACTCGACGACACGATGATCGTTTTCACTTCCGACCATGGGGATAACCTCGGTGATCACTGGCTTGGTGAGAAAGATCTGTTCCACGAACCGTCGATCCGTCTGCCGATGATCGTGGTCGACCCCCGGGCCGATGCCAACGGCACCCGCGGGACCACGGATAATCGCTTCGTCGAGGCGATCGATATGGTCCCAACATTCGTCGAGGCCTCTGGCGGTACGGTGCAATCGCATCGCATGGAAGGTCGGTCCCTGTTGCCACTGCTGCATGGCCAAGAGATCGAGTGGCGTGACTACGTTATTTGCGAAAGTGATTACTCGGGTCGCCCCGCCCGCGTAGACCTTGGCATCGATCCTTGGGACGCACGCTCCTTCATGATCCGGACGGGGCGGTGGAAATATGTGCTGCACCAGAAATATCGACCGCAATTGTTCGATATGGAGGCGGATCCATATGAATTTTCCGACTTAGGTGATGCGCGCGCTCATGCCGTGACGCGCGCTGAACTGCATGAGGCGATATTCACCTGGATGCGCGACCGGCGGCTGCGGGTGACAATGTCCGAGGATCGGATCCGGGGTAATTCCACCGATACCAGCGTCAGAGGAATCTATATCGGTCATTGGAAGCCCGGCGATACTTGAGAGCCCTGCCGACGAAGTGGTCTCAATGCTTAAAGCGGATGTCGTCCAGAGACATCGCAAAGACTGCTAAAAATCAGACGGTGATGGGGGTTTGTGGTGCTTGAGGCCTGGCGAGGCATTCTTCCTTACAGCAGGCTCAAAAATATATCGAGGTCTCGCCTGATGCGATGAGGAAAGTGGTTGGAAGTCGTTTCATCAGCCAACCACCCGCTTCATCGTACCTTCGCTGACTTCAATGTATTTCTGCGTCATCTGCAAGCTGCTGTGTCGTGCTAACTGCTGCACATCCTGCAAAGAACTACCAGCAGCTGTGATGTTCCTTGCCCATCGTGTGATAGCTGTGCGTCTGATGATGAGTGTTAGGTTGAAGGACGAGGGGTGTGCAATGTTAAAATGGTTAATTATAAGTGTTGGAGTTTGGATGATATTTGAATTGTTAATCTTGATTTCAGATAAAATGAAATGGGGCTTTTTATAGAGGCTGAATGACGAGCGTAAAGTGAGTCGTGTCACGCTCGATAAACGTATAGCGGGGCAAAAGTTATCTACTCACACGGATGCGTCTGGCCGGTTGTTTTTAGACCCGTCAGAGCTTCAGCGTTTATTTGAAGCCAGGGACGGGTCCACGTCAAACATCGCAATGCTATCTGCTCAGGACATGAAAGCTGCGGGTGAGGCAATAGAGATAGCAGAGGATGCCGCACAGGTAGCAAAGCAGGAAGTAGCCAGTCTGAGACCCGACCTAGATAAAGCTAACGCAGAGAATGCAGGTCTTCTGAAAGCAGTCGCGCTGGTAGAGGACATGAGGAAGGACAGAGATAGTGAGATGTCCAGAACGTTAGCCAGCCACAAAAATGAGTTAGCAGGTGAGCGCAAGCCAGTTCCTCCCGGTTCAGTTAATGTGTCCATCCAGAAAATTCTATCGTTCATGCGTTTCTCGGGCCGTGCGACAACTTTCTCCGAGCACTAACATCACTATTGTGGCGCCCCACGATCCAGGTTAGGCCAGAAAATGGATGTTGGGCACGACCCGGACTTCGACAGGGCTATGAACAAATGACAACAGCTCCACGATCATGTGACTACCTGGTTGTCGGGTCCGGTGCCGCCGGATCGGTGGTCGCGGCCCGGCTATCCGAGGACCCGGACATCTCGGTCGTTCTTCTGGAAGCCGGAGGAGGCAACAGCAGCCTTCTTCTGCGGCTCCCGGGCCTTGGATTCGCGGTGGCCAACCATCCCAAATTCAACTGGAGCTTCAAGTCGGATCCAGTACCAACGATGCAGAACCGGGAGCTCACCTGGCTTCAAGGCCGGGTTCTCGGCGGTTCGAGCAGCATAAACGGGATGATCTACACGCGGGGGCATTCACGCGAATATGACATTTGGCGTCAAATGGGATGCACCGGCTGGGCCTTTGACGGCGTTCTACCCTACTTCAAGCGATCCGAGGCGAATGAGCGCGGCGCCGGGCCATGGCATGGCGGCGACGGCCCCGTCCATGTTAGACGCGCTCGGCCAGATCTGCCGATTTGTGATGCGTTCCTGGCGGCAGCGGCCGAAGAAGGATTTCCGGTCGTTGACGATATGAATGTCGATGTCGTGGACGGGTTTGGCTTCTATGACATTAATGCCGGCAATGGACGCCGCATGAGCGCCGCCACCGCTTATCTTGAACCGGTGGCGGGCCGACCAAATCTTACAATTCTCACCAACGCTCTGGCGCTCCGCGTGACGATGGACGGAACCCGAGCATCCGGTGTCGACGCCCTGATAGACGGAGAACCCGTCCATATCGCGGTCGAGCGCGAGATCATTCTTTCTGCTGGCGCGATCAAGACGCCGCAGATCCTGATGCTCTCGGGCATCGGTCCGGCGGATGATCTGGCCTTGCACGGGACCCCGGTCATCAAGGACGCGCCGAATGTGGGCGCCAATCTGCAAAATCATGTCTGCTATCGCCCGCAATATCTCTGTTCGGCGCCGGTATCTGCAAGCCGCCATTTGCGCCCGCTCGATGCCCTGGCGGCTGGCCTACGCTACGCGTTCTCGCGGACCGGCCCTCTGGCGGAGACCTATGCGGTGGCCGGCGGATACTTCCGCACCGACCAGGCGCTGGAGGCACCGGACGCCCAAGTAGTGCTGTTGTCCGCGCTTGGGCCAACGAAGGCCGGCGGCGCGACGTTTCGTATCCGCGACCTGCTGCCTGATGAGCATGGCTTCGGCATGACGGTCTATCAGGGCTCGCCGTTCAGTCGTGGAGCGGTATCGCTGCGGTCGGCGAGCCCGCTCGACCAACCCAGGATCAAGCCCAACTACTTCTCGGATCCTCGGGATATGCAGGTTCTTCTGAAGGCGGTAAACCGGATGCGCGCGATGATGCGACACCCGGCGATCGCTAAATATATCAGCCGCGAGCTGTTGCCGGGCGACACGGTCGCGGATGACACCGCGTTGGAGGCGGACATACGCCGCAACGGCGCGACCGCGTATCATCAATGCGGGACATGTGTGATGGGCTCCTCGGATGACTCAGTCGTCGATCCCGAACTCAGGGTGCGCGGCGTCAGGGGGCTGCGAATCGCGGACAACTCGATCATCCCGAGAATTCCGAACGCGGCGCTGCACGCGCCAGCGCTTATGATCGGCGAGAAAGCCGCGGCGATCATTAAGGGAGAACTGGCGCTATGAACGAGGCGGTTGAACCGATCCTGGATCCGAGCTTGAAAATCATCGATGCCCACCATCACTTGATCGATGCGCCCGGCCACCAATACAGCATCGATGACTACACGGCCGACTGCGACCGAGGGCACGACATTCGCGCCTCAGTTTATATCGAGGTTCGCCAACAATACCACGAAGGTGGGCCAGAATCTTTGAGGCCGGTCGGCGAGACCGAATTCGTCGCCTCGGTCGCCGAACGCGCGGATCGGGGTGAGTTTGGCGCGCGAGCACTATGCGCTGGCATCGTCGGCTACGCGGATCTCGCACTCGGCGATCCGGTAGCGGAGGTTCTTGACGCTCATATTGCCGCGGCCGGTGGCCGGTTCCGGGGTATCCGCCGGGGGGGGTACTGGGACAGCGACCCGGCGGTTTACAACCATGTCAGCGTACGGCCGCCGAAAGGCCTCCTGTTGGACCCGGGTTTTGCCCGCGGTTTCGCCCAACTCAAACCGCGCGATCTGTCCTTCGACGCGGTGCTTTTTCACCCACAGTTGCCTGAGCTAGCGGATCTGGCGCGACGGTTTCCCGATACAACCATCATCCTTAATCACCTTGGGTTCCGCCTTGGCGTTGGCCGACACGCCGTTGACCGGTCCGAGACAGCGCGAAACTGGCGGCGCGACTTGGCAGCGCTGGCGGAAAATCCAAATGTAATGGTGAAGATTGGCGGTCTCGGCATGCGCATATGGGGATTTGATATCGCTCCAGGCGATCGGCCAACCTCAGAGGTCTTAGCGAATTTATGGCGCCCGACTTTCGAGACAGGCTTGGACCTATTTGGGACCAAACGGGTCATCCTTGAGAGCAATTTTCCTGTGGATGCGCAGACGACCAACTTCACGACGGTTTGGAACGCTTTCAAACGCCTGACCAAGGGCTTTTCCGACGATGAGAAGAAGCGCGTTTATTGGGATAACGCCAACAGAGTCTATCGGCTTGGCGTCAAGCAATAACCGCTGGGGCGGGCAGTATGGCTAATCTCCAATCAGGTTTCCTCGCAGGGTCGTCGCCCCGTATTGCCGGCGAAAAATACCGCGCTCCTGGAGGATCGGAACCACCCGGTCAACAAAATCCTCGTACCCCCCAGGTACGATCGCCGGCGTGATGTTGAAGCCGTGGCAATCAGTCTCGCGCCAGATTTCCTCCAGAGTGTTGGCGACCTGCTCCGGCGTGCCGAGTACTTGCGGGATCAGCCCGGCCAGTCCAGAGAGTCGGACCGCCTCGCGAAGCGTGACCCCCTCATCACCAAACATGGCCGCCATCGTCTTGACCAGACCGCGGGACGCCTGGGTATCGATTTCGCCAAGCGGCTTGTCGATATCCACGGTCGAGAGGTCGACGCCGAAGGTACCGGACATGCGAGTCAGCGCGGCATCGATGGGGATGCGCCGGAGCATAGCATCCTTGCGCTCGATCGCTTCACGCTCGCTATTCGCCACGAACGGTTGAATCGCGAAGGTGACCCTCGGTGCATGCGCGCACCCCTGTTCCGTGGCTGTGGCGCGGATCTGTTCCATAAAGGATTTCATGCGTTTCAAATCCGGCTGAATCGAGAAAATCACATCAGAGTGGGTAACCGCGAAACGTTGCCCGCGCCCGGAAGAGCCGGCCTGAAACAGCACCGGTCGCCCTTGCGGCGACGGCAGCACCGATGGTGTCGCATGGCACTGGAAGTACCGCCCCTTATGCGCGATCTTCTCGACCTTCGAGGGGTCCGCAAAAATCCCTCCCGCTCGATCGGCGACGACAACCTCGGGCGAGATTCCACGCCACAACTTGTAGCAAACCTCAAGATACTCGTCGGCCCGGTCATAGCGTTCATCGTGCTCCATCACATCAAGCCCCATCGCGCGATATTCAGACCGCGCGTTCCCGGTGACGACGTTCCACCCGATCCGGCCCTGGCTCAGATAGTCGAGACTGGATAGCGAGCGTACCGTTAGGAACGGATGCTGGCTGGCGACCGAGACGGTCGTCGCGATCCCAAGATGGTCGGTTGCCGCCGCCATGATGCCGATCAGCGCGACCGGATCATGTGCCGGCCAGCTTACGCCATGCCGGATGGCGACATCGGTGGTGTCCTTGTAAAAATCGTAAACCGCCGGAACATCTGCAAAGAACAGGCCGTCAAAGCAGCCGCGCTCCATTGTCCGGGCTAGATCCTGCCAATGCCGGATCGAGCCGAACCCCTCGACCTGCCGATCTTCGGGATCCGCCCAACTGAGGGTCATGTGGTTGATCGGGGTGTACATCATGAAGCCGAGCAAGCGCATCATATCCGCCATCTTCACTTCTCCGGTCCATTCAGTCTCGACGGGGTAGTCCAGCCCGCCAACCGAGGGCATTGACGCTCTCCGGACATGGCTCGTCTACCAGATCCTTATCACTCAAACGGGGAATCCAAGCTTAAATGATACAGGTTGATCCCAGGCCATGTCTCCCAAAGATTTTGCTAAGATCGCTAGGAACAAGGCTACATATTGTAAAAACGATGCTTGCCGCACGTTCACCAAGCGGCATAAAATCAAAAAAAGAAAATACGAAAACTTGATGCAAAAATGGACCATCAGCCCCAACTATCTTGACGAGGGATAAACTGACTGTGTCAAAATTTCCTCCCAAATTAATTGGAAGCGCGACGTTGTGTTCCTTTTTTGAGATATTGAATTCGCCCACTACAGCTTTCTTCAAGAACGACGCTTGGTTTAACACGGCCAACCATCACAGGAAGGGAGGCCGCGTAGACCTTGCGACCAAAATCGCTAAATTGGCGTTCCTCAACGACCCAGCAAACATCCGTTCAATAATATTTTTGCTAAAAATCCGAGATTGGTCTCGGGAGTTGGATCAATTTCCGTCCCCACGGGTTGCGCTTCGGTTGTCACCCAAAAGTAGCCTAGCATTGCTTTACAAAAGGAAGCATCAGGCCGAATGCTTGTCACGCGTTGGAAAAATCGAGGCTGCCACCAGAATTCTTCGACAAATTTCCGAAATATTACCCGACCACGCGCCGTTTTTTTTTCGATACGACCTCAAGGTATTCAAGCGCCAAGGAGGCTTGGCAGAAGGAAGATATTGATGGGGCACGGTCGATAATTGCGTCCTTATTCGAACGATTCTTGTCCCTTAGTTCAGCGAAATCCGTCAAAGGCGATATACACGCACTTCAGTACATCCAATTATTAATACACAGAGGTTTTATCAAGGCTGCAAGGGGTCTGATTGCTCGAATGAACGTTGTCGATCCGGTACTGAAAGAACATCTTTATGTGCTCAACAAGGTTGCTACGTTTTGCGATCGTTACGGTAATATTGACCAAGGCAACCAGGAAATAGAAACTATATTCGCGGTTCTACCCATTTGGGGGGAACCTTATATGTCCATTTGGGAACGAACGGGATTGCGGGCCTTTCTAGCGCCCGAATCCCGTGCTTTTTTCAAGAACCGGCGCGTTGAATTTCACATATTCACACTCTCCTCAAGCTTGAAGAAGTTACGAGAGATGCCGGGAATGCGGGCATTGTCAGAGCTGGCAACGATCCGTTGGTTTAATCTCGACGACATCATCCTTGTCCAGGGGCAGCGAAAACTCGTCGCGATGAACATCGCTCAATGGGCGACTTTATCCTTGGCTAGAATTCGTGGCGCGGGTGTTTTGCTGGTGTTCGCTGATATGATGTATTCGGGTGGCAGTATGGGATTTTTGGATCGCTCAATTCGCGCTAATGCATATGATTTATTTTTTACTATAGATCTACAAATGGGACCGAGGGCTTGGGAGGACCTGAATGACGCCAACCGGTTTCCAAGCGGGGCCGGCAGCCTTCCAGCTCAGGACCTTATGGCAGTCTTTCTTGATCATCCCTCCAGTCGCGAACTTTCCTGGCGGATTAGTGATGGAGGCAGTCATATTCCTCTTCGTCCCGCCCGTTGGAGCGTTGAGAAGAAAGGGACGGTCGAGATTCGATCCGTAGCGCCGCAGCCTTTTTATTTGTCGCGCCACATATTGAAAAAATTGTTGGCCTATGTACCAACTTATCTCGATTACATCATCATTGAGTCGGCATTGATTGGAGGGGCGAAGGAGGATCGGTTACGCATCCTCACCGATCCCAGAGAATTTTTATGCGCGACAATCGATTTGAATATTGTTGGTGAAAATCAAAAACAAGATTTGAAATCTTCTTCGGAAAACATTCTAGGCGATACACGTAAGAGTTTGATCCATGCAAAATTGCTCAACCCACAGAGGGCGTGGGCAATCCGACAGCCGCTAGTTATCGGTCGGAATCATTCGGTGTCAATGCTCGACGAATCGGTGTCAGTGCTCGACGAAATTGTAGACCTTTTCACGGTTGGCTCGGCGGGCTCATCGGCGCAACTCAGCGAATTTCTCCAATTTACCCACGAAGTGACCTTGCCGGCGTTTGACGCTGTGCATGGCGAGGAACGCCATACACGTTAGGCCTCATAAGATTTCCTAGCGGAATTGCTGCAAAAGTACGACCCCGATGACAACGTGTAGGTCCTTCGATGGTCAGCCAAGGCGCTCACCAAGGTGACGGCAAAGATCGTCCACCGGAAGCTCATTCCGAAAATGATCCCGAAAAACACCGGCCCAGGATCGCTCCCATTGGGTAGAATTTTTCGCCATCAAAATCGCGATCGGACGGGCAAACGATCCGGCAAATAATCGCCTCTTTTCCAAGTATTGAAAACCTTGCGCTTAGACCCGGGGAATTGCCCTAGGGCATTCATTCTGCGAACTCCGCCCCTGGGCACCATTTAACCGATCAAATCAGATCTAACCCATTGATATGTAGGCTGAGTTGTGGCTGCATGGATATGGGTGATGTCCAAACTGATGTACAAGATCCAGCACCGCCCCACTCTCTCCTGATAGGCTGAATAACCATCAACGAACTGATCGGTTAATCGAGGTTCAACGTGACGCTCTGCAGCAGGGTTGTAAGAATCATACTCGTCCCAATGCTTGGCCAATTCCGGGTTCATATTGGGTAGAGCTTTGTCCTTCTCCTTAATTTTAATCGGTACTCTTATGCCGCTGTGTTTCTCCATCGATTGATCCATAGCGAGTTGGAGGAAACCAAGGTCTAATCCACTCACGATAAAACTGTCGTGCACCGGCAGCATCTATTTTTCCTAATACACAAAATCGAATATACCTTTGGCGACAGGTTGAGCCATCAATTCGCCGTGGTTGTCTACTTTCGGCATCAAACCCATTAACGCCCGTGCATCTGTGTCGGCCAAGGATTCCACAAGTGATAAAAACCGATCGCGCTCACCTTGCCCGCAGGGTTCAAGTGCAAGGGCGTCGAACTTTTTCACATAGTCAGGCCAGGACCAGGGCTTAGTACCATTAGGATGGGCGTCTGCCACCATTTTTTCAGCGACGTGGCGTCCGCCGTCCTGCATGAAAATCTCTAGCCGGCCCCCGAAGGCGCGGCATCCAGGGTCGGCATTGTTGTAGCGACGCGTCCAGACTTCGTCTTCAACTGTTCTGATCTTTCGCCATAAGGAACGTGTCGAAGGGCCGACCCGCCGGGCCGGCGGATAGCTGTCTACATAGTGCCAACGACGGTCCTCCAGAGCCACGGCTAGAATGTAACTGATGGAATGATCAAGGGTCTCGCGAGAGGCATCAGGATCACTTTTTTGTGGATCGTTGGCGCCGCTTCCAATCACGAAATGGGTGTGGTGACTAGTGTGCAGGACAATCTCCCGGACTTGCTGCAAATCGATCCGCGCGCCAACATCGATCGCCAGATCGATTAGGGCCTGGGCCTGGTACTCTGCCGAATGAGCCTTTGTGTAGGTTTCCAAAATGCCAATAGCACTTTCGTTCGCCGCCGGTAATTCGACGACATATTTGCTTTTGGGCCCGCCGAGCATCCAGGTAATTACGGAATCCTCGCCTTCGTAAATAGGATTGGGGGACGCTTCACCGCGCATGGCACGGTCGACCGCTTCTATGGCCATTTTTCCGGAAAATCCAGGCGCGAATGCCTTCCAACTGGATATCTCTCCTTTGCGCGATTGCCGCGTGGAAAAGGCCAGATGCACCGCCTGATTGACGGCGTGGTAGACCGTTTCGGTCGGCAACTGCAACAACGCACCCAGTCCCGCCACCGTCGCCGGTGTCAAATGAGCCACATGATCCTTCTTATAACGGTGCAAGCTAATAGCTTTCACCAATGCCACATGCACCTCATAGGCTACTAGGATAGCATGCAAGAGATCGGCCCCATTGCGTCCACATTGTTGCGCAACAGCAATCAACGGACTGATATTGTCACCCGGATGGGCGTAATCAGCCGCCAAGAAGGTGTCGTGGAAATCCAGCTCGCGCACGGCCGTGGCGTTGGCCCAGGCAGCCCATTCCGCTTGCACTGTAAGATCCGCCGTGAGACCGAACAAAGTGGCGCCATCGGCGCGCGGATGACAAAGGGCCTGCTGTCGGGCGGTCACCACCGGCCCGCGCGACAGAGACGCTACGGCGACCGCGGCATTGTCAACTATGCGGCAAAGGGCCATATTAATTGCAAGTTCATCGTGTGACCGAGGAGTTGCAGCGAAGGCGGCGATCTTCCAAGCTAGTTGTTCCTGCATCGGAAAATTGGCGCTCGAAGGGAAGACCCGGACGAGATGACTTTCCATTACTGCCGCTCCCTCACTGGCGCCATAGGATCTGGCTTGCCATCTCGGCCCCCTTGACCAACGCTACGAGCTTTTTCCAGACGATGCTCTCGACCACTGGATTATGCGGTCCGGCGAAAGTGGCAAAACCGCAATCGGTCGCGGCTATGACCCGCTCTCGGCCGACCGCATCAGCATAACGGCAAATACGTTGCGCCACTAGGCGGGGATGTTCGACGAAATTGGTGGTGCTGTCGATGACGCCGGGAATAAGAATTTTGTTGTCGGGCAGGCCGAGATCCAGGATATCCTCCCATTCGTGGCCATGGGCGGGATTGGCCCCCTCGACCAATAGGCCCGCCGGCCGTGCCTTCATGATTACCGGATAGAGGCTCCGCAGCGGGATATCGTGCACGTGCGGCCCCTCATAGTTGCCCCAGCAGACATGCATACGCATGCGTTCGGGTGCAATGTTGCGGGTGGCGTGATTTAAGGCTTCCACATTACGCGCGGCAATTTTCAAAAACTCGCCCTCAGTCAAATGCTGATATTGATTATGCCGGGCCGAGGCCAGATCTGGGGCGTCGATCTGCAATATGAACCCGCCATCGACAATTGCTTGGTATTCCACGGCCATGGCGTCCGCTAAATCGCTGATATAGGCTTCTTCGCTGCCATAGTGGAGATCAGGCACGAATTTGGCGAGCACGCCGGGAGAAGCGGAACTGATGAAAGCTTCTTCGACCCCCTGGGCTTTGCAGGCCCGCGTCAGATTTTTGATGTCCCGTTGCAGCGCTTCGCTGTTGATGTAGCTAACCGGTGCAAGGGCAGCAATCGGCTCTTCGCGGTCGTACCAAGAGGTACCGTGTAGTAGCCGGTTTTTTCTATCGACCAAGTTGGGATGTTCCGCAAGATCACGATGTTGCAAATTCTGCGGGGGCGTGACGTCCGCTGGTCTGGGGCCGACGCCCCCAAGGCGGTCGCGGACATACAGGGTATAAGAGGTTTTAGAGTTTTCCCCGTCATTGACAATATCGATGCCGGCGTGGATTTGCCGTTCGACTATTTCTACAATTGCATGTGAAGTTCTGCTGCTGAGCGCTACGTCTTGTCTTCCTCCCTGCTGTTGCTGATCTTCCAGCATGGCCAAGAGATCCGCTGGTCGGGGTAAGCTACCCACATGACTGGTTAGAATTCGGTCTTGGCTTATTCTCATTTTTGTCCCCCCTGATACCTTCGAATGCACACCTGTCCTGCCCCCCTATAACTGTGCCACGTAATTCGTGATATTTTACGAAGGTGTGGAGGTATTTGGATGGCAAGGAAGCGATATTGCGATGAAGATGTATTGAACCTGCTGCGTCAGATAGAGCTCAGTCTGGCGTCTGGTAGCAGTGTAGAGATGGCTTGCCGATCAGCAGGCATCAGCGATGCAACATACTATAATTGGCGCAAGAGGTAC
>Ga0209501_10004455_pt1 | contig 13404 bp, 14 predicted proteins | sample ArcticOcean_MG_C_4_FD_187434 | JGI IMG/M metagenome (GOLD analysis project Ga0209501, IMG submission 187434) | Marine microbial communities from western Arctic Ocean - ArcticOcean_MG_CB4_134 (SPAdes) (version 2) | ecosystem: Environmental > Aquatic > Marine > Oceanic | place: Arctic Ocean...
GAATAGAAAATTATCATATTAAAAAAAATCTTTTTTTCAAAATAAAGAATCTAATAAGACGTGGAAGTAATAATGAATATAAAAAATATGAACATGTAAGACCATTTAGAGGCACTTATGAAAAAAAGGCTGAAACTTTCTTAAGATTTAATCAAGCATCATTTGTTTATGGGTTATTCAGAACTGAAAATATGAAAAAAAGGATGGTGGACATGGGATATGCATGGGACGGAATTTTTATTTTAAATATGTTAAAAGAAGGAGACCTGCATGTTGTTGATGAAGTACTACTTCATAGATTTGTAAGTGGAATCCATTCTGGAAGTGGAGTATTAAGTAGTTATAAAAAAAACATTCTTCCAATTTTAGGACTAATCATACCTAATTCAAACATTGCGTATTGGTGTTACAAAAATATTGGAAAAAAGTTTTTTTTAAGAAATTTAGATTGGTTTGTGTTATCAATCGTATTTGGGTGGTATTCAATTATTAAAGAAATTACAGTTAAGAGAAAAATATCGCAAAAATCATAATAAAATTAATTAAGAAAACTAATTAGATTTGTTTTTATGTTTTTCATAATTAATGACCCATTTATCAAGCAATGATTCAGTAATTTTCACCATACTAGGATTTTCAGAAAAAACTTTTATTATGTCGTTCATATGAAAGTCATCTTTTAAATATGTAAATAATTTTTGTGCTAAATCCAAATCTTCAGGATAATCTAAATCTAACTTAAACTTTTTTGTTATATTGAAATCTATCTGCGGAATAATATAATATTTTTTAACAAAATTTTCTGAAATAAAAAATTCAGTATATCCATCTTCAGTGTTGTCAGATTTCTTTCTTTTACAAATTTCCTCAAGTGTACTTACTTTGAATCCACCTGGAATAATTCCATGAACAAAATGATCACTAGGATCAAACTTTAATTTAGAATTATTTCCCCTTACAAAATCAACATCTTCATTTTGAAGAATGTTAGCAACTTTGTCTACATAATTAACATCAGTGTATATTTTATCACCACTTACATCAATTATAATATCTGTATTGTAATATTTAGCAGCATCAAGAAGGCGTTTTAATATATCTTTATCACTACCTCGGAAATATTCAATATTTTTTTCTTTAAGAAAATTTACCAAATTATCATCAGATGGTAATTCTGTAGTACAAACTACAATTTTTCGTATTTTTTTTGATTTTTTCAATCTATTTACCAAGTTTTCAATAACAGGATTCCCATTAATTTCTCTCAAATGTTTTGCGGGTAATCGATTACTGGCTGAACGTGCTAAAATGAAGATATCTGTATTCATGATCAAACTGGAATGTTACCCATTTTTTAGGTTTTTATCACTATGAATTTATTTTGTTTAAAAGAATTTCTGGCTGCTTGCATAACTTTAGCTTGTTTTAACAGATCACTTTCAAAATTAAAATCACAGGAACCCTCATTCGTTATTTCTTTCGTAAAAGTATCGATCATTAATTTAAAGTGATTTACAGGTGGAATTAAAATTTCCTGATCTTTTTTTGAAATACTTAACGATATTATTGGTTTCATGTCACTTGGTATATTGTATGATCTTGTTAATCGTAAAATTCCTTTTGAGCCCCATACTGAATATGAAGATTGGTAAAACATACCATAGCCTGTAACTATTTGTGCAAATTGCTTATCATCATATTTTAAATGAATGGTTGTTTTGATATCAATTCCATTTTTATCTAATGTGGATTGACACATTACTCCGACTGGCTCTCTTCCAAAAATTATTCTACTAGCACAAATTGGATAACATCCTGCATCATTTAAAATACCACCTCCTAAATCTTTTTTAAAACGAATGTTATTTTTTCGAGGACTTGGAAATCCATATCTACCAAAAAAAGAATATACTTTACCAATTTTACCCATTCCAATCAACTCATTTACTTTCTTGTGTGATGGATGAAACCTAAACATAAATCCCTCCATTAATCTTATGTTGTTTTTCTTAGCTTCATGTACCATTTTTACTGAATCTAAATATGATGATGATGAAGATTTTTCACATAGGATATGTTTACCTGCTTTAGCAGCTTTTATGCTCCATTCTTTGTGAAGTCCTACAGGCACTGATATGTAGACAGCATCAACTTTATCATTTTCTAATACTTCATCATATGTACCATAATTTTTACAGTTAAATTTTATAGAAAATTTTTTAGCTTTACTTTGTGACCTGCTTCCAATCATTTCAATTTGCGCGTTTTTAGATTCTAAAATTGCAGGTATGCTGGAACTATCAGCTATCTGTGAACAACCTATGATTCCAAATTTTATTTTTCTATCCAATAATATATTCATTTTTTTTTGACTTAAAAAATAATCTAAATATAATTTCTTATAAGGCATGGGTCGTTATCACTCTATTTTAAGAATAAAATTGTATTATCAAACGATATTTCTAGTGTTTTTCTATCCTATCTAAATTATTACTTTTTGTGACTAATATTAACGATATTTTAGGACTAATGATGATTTATTAAATCTAATTCTTATCCTCATTTTTAACAAAAACAAAAATCTAAAAACGCCTAAATTCTCTACACTTTGATGAGTGAAGAAAATAATGAAAATATAGATTACTTAGATGTCACTTATGATGAAAATGATAAGCCTAGAACTAATTTTCCATTTAACTTTGCAAAACACATTGTTAATCGCTTTGGCATAAAAAAAAATAGTAAAATCTTGGATGTGGGATGTGGCAGATGTGAAGTTTTAACTGCTTTTGGTCAACTGGGTTTAGATATTTCTGGAATTGATGCTTCTGAACGTATACGAAGTTTTGCACCAAAAGAAATTTCAAAACTTGAAATTTTAGATTTCTCAAAAGAAAATTTCCCATTTAGTGATAATGAATTTGATGTAATTTTTACAAAATCGGTAATTGAGCATGTGCATGATCCGACTCATTTTATGAAAGAGGTTTTAAGAATATTAAAACCTGGAGGGATTTTTATCTCTCTAACTCCTGAGTGGGCAAGTCAAATTAAAACATTTTATGATGATCCTACACATGTACATCCATATCAACCAAAAGGTTTGAAAGATCTTCTTACCTTGTCTGAGTTTAAAAATGCTCATGCAGAAATTTTTTATTATCATGAATTATTATGGTCGTCGTCTTTTTGTAGATTTATTGCATCTGTACTTAGAAAATTTATTTCAAATAAAACAGGACGTTCCCTTACAGCATCCACAGGAATTAAATTATTTAGATGGAGTGTAGAAAGACAAATTTTAGGATATGGTTACAAATAATGTTATTACCAAATAGTCCATCCACCATCTAATACAAAATTTGCTCCAGTAACATATGATGATTTAGAAGAACAGAGATATTCAATAATTTCATTGAGTTCCTCTTTCTTCATCATTCTTTTTAATGGTGTCAATTCAGAATATTTTTGCTTAAATTCTTCATCTTGATCAAATTCTATACCACCTGGAGATACACAATTAACTCGTATTTCTGGTGCTAGATGTGTTGCAAGAAATTTTGTCATATTTGTAACACCTGCTTTTGAAATCGAATATGCAGGATGTTTGTGACCACCATCATACAAATCTGGTCTAGCAGAAACAATTCCTGTAGATGCAGAAAAATTAACTATGGTGCTATTTTTATTATTTTTAGCAAATTCTCTACAAACTGAGAATAATGCCGTTAGGTTAATCTCAAGAAATTTATTAAATGATTCTAATGAAAACTCGAACAAAGTTGGCCTTTTTTCACCTTTGGCAACATGATCATTTAATGCAAAACAATTGATTAATGAATCTCCATGATTTTTACTAAACCATTCTCTAACAAATTTCTCATCTGTAAGATCATGTCCAAGTGTTAAATCTAATTTTATAATTTCATGATTTTGAGATAAATAATTGGATAACTCTTTCCCAATTAGTCCTTCTGAACCGGTTATTATTATCTTCAAATTTATCTGTCTCTTTGATTAAAACAACCTAAAAATACCTTTCAATGTATTTCATGACAAAATCTCTGTATTTTACACATGTTGTCTCTGGATTTTCATTTTCTATTCTAACTCCTTGAAGTATAAGATCCCCTGTGTAATCTATGTTCTTTAGAGTTGAAAAAAATAAATCAAAATTTACATCTCCTTCTCCAAAAGGCACTGTACTCCCATGTAATTTTCTATCTTTAATATGAATATTTTTGATATATTTTCCAATTAATGTTAATTCTTCTTTTGAATCAAATCCTAATGATGCACTATTTCCGGTATCATAATTTAAAACAATACTATCATCATTAATTTTTTTTAATAGTTTCATAATCTTTTGAGGATGATAGTCAGTTTCTAGACCAATAAATATTCCTAAATCTTTTGCATCTTGAATAACTTCTTTTAAATTTATGATTAACTCATCCTCTTCTTCTTCATTTTTCATTGATGATGAATCTACAAGAGGTATTTCCAAAATTTTTATCCCAAGTGTATGTGCATATTTTATTAATTTTTTTAAAATTACAACATTTTTACTTTGTTCATCTTTTGAAATTCGAAATAATAAATTATTCATAAAAAAATCACAACACAAAGAATTTATCTTTACATTATATTTTGATGAAAGTTTTTGGATTTGCAAAATTTTTTTTTCATCTGTTATAGGATTTTCATATTTATCAATTATCCATTCTATTGAATGAATGTCATTTTCTGATGCAATCTTAAATTCATTTTCCCAGTATGCATAAGGAAATGCTTGAATTTGATTATTAATCATAGGCGACAATCTTCCTTGCATAATTCCTATGTTTAGATTAGATAACATATAAAAATTCAAGTAGTACTTATTAAATCTCTTTTGTAGATTAAGACATTGATTTCTAAATTATTATTAAAAAAATTTCAAAAAATTAAACTTGTTTTAACTGATGTAGATGGTGTGTTAACTGATGGAGGAATGTACTATACAAAAGATGGTGATATTATGAAACGGTTTTTTGTTCGTGATGGGATGGGGGTAAATCTCCTAAAAAAACAGGGAATTCCCACAATAATCGTAACAAAGGAAAAAAACATTGTAACAAAAAAATGGTCTGACAACATGAATATTGAGAAATTATATCAAGGAATTATAACAAAAGAGAATATTTTAGAAGAAGTTTGCAAAGATTATGGGTTGCATATAGAAGAGATTGCATATATTGGTGACGATATCAATGATTTAGAACTTTTAAAATGTGTAGGTCTTTCTGTAACTCCTTCGGATGCATCAGAAGATGCAATCAAACTATCGGATTATACATCTAAACATAGTTCTGGAAATGGTGCTTTTAGAGAATTAGCAGATTTAATTTTATTAACACAAAATAATAAACGTAAGATATCTCTGTAATATTGTAATGCCATTTATTATTGGAGAAATAGGAATTAACCATAATGGCGATATAGAGATCGCTAAAAAACTCATAGATATGGCTAAAGAATGTGGTTGTGATGCTGTAAAATTTCAAAAACGAACCATAGATAAGGTCTATTCTCAAGAAGTTCTAGACACTCCTCGTGATAGCCCTTGGGGGAAAACTACTAGAGAGCAAAAGTTGGGCTTAGAATTTGAAAAAGAAGAGTTCGATATCATTAACAAATATTGTAAAGAAAGAAAAATTGAATGGTATGCATCATCGTGGGATATTGAATCTCAAATCTTTTTACAACAATATAATTTAAAACATAACAAAATAGCTTCTGCAATGCTAACTAATCTTTCATTATTAGAAGTAGTTGCAAAAGAAGGCAAACATACGTTTATCGGTACTGGAATGAGTAATCTTGAACAAATTCGTTCAGCAGTAGAAATATTCCAAAAACATAACTGTTCTTTTGAATTAATGCATTCAAACAGCTCTTATCCAATGAAATTAGAGGAAGCAAATCTTCGGTGTATTATAACACTAAGAAATGAATTCAATTGTGATGTAGGTTATAGTGGACATGAAACCATTTCTTATCTATGCTGCGTAGTTGCAACTACTTTAGGATCTACCTCGATTGAACGACATATTACATTAGATCGTTCAATGTATGGTTCTGATCAATCTGCATCTTTAGAACAAGGTGGTCTTGATAGAATGGTAAAAAATGTGAGACAAGTTCAAATGGTTCTTGGCGATGGTGTTAAACGAATTTATGATTCTGAAGTACCTGCAATGAAGAAACTCCGAGCCAGCATTTAGACGCCTATTCTATATTCATTCTGTTTAATCTAATTTCTTCTGAAATTAATTCTTTATCAAATGAAATTGCAAAAACCACATATTTTGCAACTTCTTTAGGATCTAAAAATGTTTCAAAATCTTGATCTTTTGTGATCTTTCCCATTTCTGTTTTAATTGAACCTGGAGAAACACAAAATGTTCTAACATTTTCTGATTTTAATTCATTATGCATTGTTCGGGATAGTCCCAAAATTGCATGTTTTGATGCACAGTAAATAGAGCCATTCTTAAAACCAGAATAGGATGAAGTTGATCCAATATTAATTATTCTACCCCATTTATTTTTGATCATATCTTCTGAAAATTCTTTACAAAAAATAAAAGGTGCTCTAATGTTAACATTGAAAGTTTTTTCAAATTCTTCCAAAGTGGTATTTTGAATTGGTTTACTAAGAAATATTCCTGCACTATTAACTAATATATCAAATTCCTGGAATGATTCTTTTGCACTATTAATAATCTTTTTTATATCTTCTAAATTATTTAGATCTCCTTTTTGATATTCAATTTGTAATGTATTTTCTGTTGAATTTTTAATGACATCTTTCAATCTGGATAATTTTTCTTCATCTCTTCCAGTTAAAAATAAATTACATTTTTGCATAGCTAGTTCTTTTGCTATTTCTTCCCCTAATCCTCCAGTAGATCCTGAAATAAAACAATTTTTTCCTTCAAAATTAGAATTCATTATTTTTCTCCTTTTGGTAAAGCCTCTCTTCAACCATTTGGCAAATAATATGATAAATAACTCTGTGCCCTTCTTGAATTCTAGGGGTTGATTTTGATTCAATTGAAATATCTAGATTTACAACATCTTTAATTTTCCCTCCATTATTTCCTAGTAAACCAATTGTAAAAGCACCTTTTTCATTAGAAACTTCCAATCCTAACTTAACATTTTCTGAATTACCGCTTGTAGATATACCAATTACTGTGTCGCCATCATTAACAAGTCCTTGACATTGTCTACTAAACACTTGATTATAGTCATAATCATTTGCTATAGCAGTTAATGCGGATGTATCTGTTGTTAATGCTATTGCAGGATAACTTTTTCTTTCTAATGCATATCTTCCAATTAGTTCTGCGGCAATATGCTGTGAATCTGCTGCACTTCCACCATTACCAAATATGATAATTTTTTTTCCAGTAGATATACTATTAACAATATGATCTGTTATTTGAATAATCTTTTCAGAATATTTTTCAATATATGAAATTGTGTTAATTGATTCTTTTACTATATCGTGAATTTTTGTAGAGTCTTGTTCATTCATTATTTTTTATCCTTCCTACTTCTATTAGATTTTTTTGTAAGTACATAAACTGCCATTGCCCCATCCAAAGATGATTCATGATCTAAGGGTATTACTTTTGTCTCTAGCCATTCTAACAATTTGTTAATATTCTTCTTTTTCAAAGGTAATCCAGCATCTCTCAAAACATTAGGTAATCTATGTGAGAAATCTTTTAACAAAATTTCACCTGATGCCCATGTTCTATCAAATGTTTTCCATTTTAAACGCATATCCAACTTTTTAGCCCAATCTACAAAAGTTAATGGTGTAAAATAATGTAAATCAGCAAGAGTTATGGGTGCTTCAAATAAATAATATAGTGACATCAAAATATAACCTCTAGGATTTGTCCAATTTGGAACAGTTAGAATAACTTTTCCATTTACATTCAGATGTTTTTTAAAATCTTGAAGAATTTTAAATGGTTCATCTTGATGTTCAATAGTTCCTAAAGATACAATAACATCAAATTTATCTTGTAATCCTTTTTCTAAATTTGAATGCTCATATGATAAATTCTTGTGTTTGTATTTTTTTTGTGCAATTTTAATTGCTTCTTCAGAAAAATCAATTCCCAATACTTTTGCTCCTTTTTTAGCTATTACATATGCAAAATGTCCAGTGCCACATCCTATATCTATAACTTTTTTATTGTTCCAAGAAATTTCACTCAAGACATTCTTTATCTCTAAAATTTCTCCACTGTTACCTCTTCTGGTGAAAGTTTTATCCTCTCCTGTTGCAAAAACATTATCATAAAATTGCTTTAAATTTTTATTTTTTTTCATTTAGTTTATTGATTTTATCATATATACTCTAATAAACATTCAATTATTAGAAATTAATTTATTGTATTAATTAATAATAAGTGATCTGTTGACTAAAAAACTAATTCTTGTTGGATGTGGGAATATAGGTAGCAGACACCTCCAAGCATTAATGAAATTTCAAGATAAAATATCGATAGATGTTGTTGAACCCAACAAAAAATCAAAAAATAACGCATTGGTATTAATCAATAAATTATCTAAAATAAAATCTCCAAAAATTAACTGGTTTACATCTATTCAAGATCTAACTGATTCTGGAGATATTGTAATTGTTGCAACAAACTCTGTTGATCGTCCTAAACTAATAGAAATTCTGTTAAAACAGGGCAATAAAAAATTCTTAATTGAGAAAATGGTATGTCAGTCTAGTAATGAATACAAATCTTTGATTTCCATATTTAAAAAATTTAATGCAAATGGGTGGGTAAATGCAAATAGAAGATATTTTAGATCATATCAAAAAATTAAACAATTGTTTTCATCTTCAAAATCTCTAGAACTTAGTGTTCATCTAGGGAATTCGGGCTTAGGAACAAGTTCGATTCATTTTGTAGATCTCTTTTGTTGGCTTGAGAATAATTATGATGTCAGATTAAATGGAACGTATCTATTTGATCAAATCTATTCAAGTAAACGAGGTAGATCTTTTAAGGAGTTTGCGGGAACAGTGGTTGGTTCAAATAATAGAAAATCGTTTTTGACAATTTCAACACATAACAATCAATCTGTACCACCATCAGTAATTGTTGAAATTTATGATGGGAAAAGACATGTTATGATTAATGAATTAAAAGAAAAAATTTATTTTTTAACAGATTATGGAAAACTACCAAAATTTTCTTTTAAGTTTGGTCATACTAGTGAACTAACGTATAAAATAATTCAAGATATTCTAAAAAATAATTCTTGTTTATTACCTACACTACAAGATTCGTATAAATCTCATTCTGAACTATTCCAAATTTTTAATAATCATCTTTCTAAGCATCTTCATCATAAGGTACAAAAATGTCCAATAACTTGAATCATTCTTCCATTTCTTATTCATGGTTAAAGAATGTGCATAAACAGAATTTTAAAAAAAAATCAGTCATATTAATTGGTACTGGTTTGATTGCTCAGCAATATGCTATTGCATTAAATCAAATGAAAATCAAGGATGTTCAAGTTATATCCAATTCTAAGCAAAATGTGATGAAATTCTGTAAGCAATTTGGGTTTACAAAACATCTGTCTGGAGGCTATGAAAAGAATTTAAAAAATCTCGATCAAGTTGATTTAGTAATTGTTTCTTTACCTATCCACTTACTTTCTAATGTAACAAAAAAATTATTAGAAAATAATTTTACAAATTTATTAATTGAAAAACCTGGTTCAACATATTCATCGGAGTTATTACAAATATCAAAAACAATCACTAATCAGAATGTACGAATTGGATATAATAGATTATTATATCCAAGCTTTTTAAAATTAAAATCTATTTTGTCTGATGAAGAAATTTCTTCGTGTTATTTTGATTTTACAGAATGGATTCATAAAATAATTTTCAACAAGTATCCATCAGAAATTTATCAACGATGGGGAATAAGTAACTCACTACATCTTATTTCCATGGCTTTTGAATTAATTGGAATGCCTAAAAAAATGAATTCTTATCAAAATGGAAAACTAGATTGGCATAAATCAGGGTCTATTTTTGTAGGATCAGGTATTTCTAAACTAAAAATTCCATTTACTTATCATGCTAATTGGGAATCATCTGGTAGATGGATCATTGAAATTATGACCAAAAAAGGAAAATATAGATTATCACCATTAGAAGAATTACATTTTTGTAAATTAGGAGAAACTGTTTGGCAGAAAATTACTCTGTACACACCTTTTCCAAAATCTAAAACAGGACTCTCAGAAGAAATTGCATCTATGCTATCAAATGAGAAAAAGGTTAGAGAATATTTACCCTCATTAAAAGAAGCTGCAAATTATAATAAAATTGCATCTAAAATTTTTGGATATAATTAATCTTCCAAATTATTTAAGTTAATATTTTAGAAATATTCTTTGATGCTTTTCCATGATTTGAAAAATGTGTATTGAGAAATTTTTTAGAATTATTTAAAAGAGTATTTTTATACTCTTTATCAAGTAAGATTTTTTCTATAGAATTTTTTAATTCAGAAACATCATTTACTGAAACAACAGCATTACTCACAGAGATATCCTCTTGTAAAGACCAATCCTCACTTTGAAGGGAAATTACAGGTTTACCTAACATCATAGCTTCAACAGCAATAGTAGAGTTATTTGTAGTTATGAGAAGATCACATTCATTTATCAATTCCAGTACATTAGATGTAAATGTTATTTTTATTTTATCATTTACAGATTTTACAATATTAATTACTTCATTAGAAACTGTTGGTGATGGATGTGGTTTTACAATTAATTCTTTTGAAGGTATACTACTAGCAATTTTACATGTTTCTCTAACAATATCATAAAATTCTATAATTTTTTTTGTGGTTGAATGTTCACATGAAAAACTAGTTGTTCCAGTAGGCGCAAAAAGAATAATTGATTTTGTAGGAATTTCTTTATTATTAAAAAAGTCATCATGTCTAGGACTACCAACAGGAATAGTATTTGTATTAGATTTTTTGATATCACAAAAATTTTTTGCAGATTCTCCCCATACTAATTGCACATCACTTTGTAATGGATATGCTAAATGTGATAAAACTGATCCAAATTTTGTATGTCCTTTTGAAATTTGCATCAAAGCATGTTGAAGAAAAATGATTTTTATATTATGCTGTTTTGCAACAGAGATCATTTCTTGTTCTTCCTGTCCAGTTTCTGCCCATTCCAGAATTGCAGAGATGTTTGATTTTTCAAATAGAGAGTGTAGAATCAAAATTCTCATTATGGATTCTCTAAATCTAGATTCAAGTATGGTAGTAAAAGAGGTCTTAATTGATTGCCAAAATGGTATGGAGTCAATTAAAAAAATACTCTCAAATAATTCTGTTTTGTTCCATAATTTGCTCAAATTAGTAAAAAATTCTTTTTGATCTAGATCAAATTTATGTTTAATTTTATCATCATATTTTTGGGAGCTAGCTATCTTACATCTAGTTTTTAGAAGTATTCTCAAACTATGTAAGCTCCAAATAACAGGCTTCCTAGTATTAACCAAGATTATTTTTTTATTCATTTTTGATAATTCATTAAATAAGTTTTCATAATTTACAATATCAAAATCGAACAAAAGGATAGATTTTTGGTTTGACTGATCATTATAATTTAAATTAAATAAAGTGTATAGAAATTTTTCAAAAAATCCTTTTACAAAAAGAAATCTCTTCCTCGAAATTTTTATTGATATGGGTATGTTTCCAATATTTATTTTTATAAGAAAATTATCAAGAGTTAACTCATCTATTTTAGATGTAGATATACTATTAATTTCAATATTAAATTTGTTACAATAATGTTCAAGAAAATTATTGATTTTAGTAGCTGCAATTATTATAGATGGTTTCTCAATGTCAAAAATTTTAAGAGATGATTTTATACTTAATAAAAATGGTACAAAGTATTGTCCAATCTCGACTTCAAGGATCTTAGCCAAATTTAGAAAGTCATAAGACACATAATCTTTTATTTTAGGATCTTGATGCCAATTCAGGTTCAAATGAAACAAATAATCATCAAGATCTTTTAATTCCTTAGAATTAAGATAATTTTCTCCTATCTCATGTTTAATTTTTAGTTTTTCAAGAGCTTTATGAGTATCATAATTAAGTGAAAATATTTTTGCTGTATTACTTTCAGCAAATTTAATTATTTTATTTATTTTATCAGGATCATCAATGAGTATAATGGTGGATTGCATTTTTATCTACAATGTGTATGAAAACAAAGCATAATTATGTTCTATTCCATTTAGCCCAGTCATAATTTTCAAAAATATTATTTCCATTTTTCCCAATCATAGTTCTCATATGTATGATTTTCCATTTCATTATCATTTGGTTTCCATGCAACATCTGCCATCACTAAAATTTTTGAAATTTTATTAGATGGATTAATTATTGCTGCACTTACTCCATTTGAAACTGAAACTAATTTTGAACTTCCTGAATTGGCCTCTATTTCATTATATTTTCCATTTTTATCTTTGATAACAATAATCATCTCACCTTGAATACAAAAAAAGTAACTTGTTCTATTTTTATGCATATGAGGACCTTTAATCTCTCCTGGATTAACTGAATTTAGGTAAATCATCTCTGGTTTGTTTATTATTTCATCCCAATCTCTCCAGATTACTGTTAATTCTCCATTGATATGTGAGTCTAAAACATCCTTAGTTTCATGATTTTCTAATTGAAATACCGAAAAATCTTCTTTTTCCATCTGAAAAAGTACTCAATTTGAGTAATAAAAGTTTGATTACTTTTTCCTTCGTAAGCAGTATATCCTTTTAAGAATATAATTGTGTAATTAATCATGAAACTTTTAGTTACGGGTGGAGATGGATTTATTGGAAGTAATTTTATTTTACATACATTAACAAATTTTCCGAAATTTAAAATTATTAATCTTGATGCAGGATTTTATGGTTCTAATAAATTAAGTCTAGATAAAATTTCAAATTTTGATAATTATGAGTTTGTTAAAGGTAACATCAATGATTCAAAAATTGTTGATAATTTAGTATCTAAATGTGATACAGTAATTAATTTTGCAGCAGAATCTTTTGTAGACAGAAGTATTGCTGATGCTAAACCATTTCTTCGATCAAATATAGATGGAGTTTTTACTATTCTCGAATCAATTAAAAAATACAAAAAAAAATTCCTGCAAATTTCAACTGATGAAGTATTTGGAAGTCTTGATAAAGGATCAGCATCAGAAACTTTTCAATACAATCCTTCTAGTCCATATGCTGCTACTAAAGCA
>Ga0209501_10004459_pt1 | contig 13396 bp, 10 predicted proteins | sample ArcticOcean_MG_C_4_FD_187434 | JGI IMG/M metagenome (GOLD analysis project Ga0209501, IMG submission 187434) | Marine microbial communities from western Arctic Ocean - ArcticOcean_MG_CB4_134 (SPAdes) (version 2) | ecosystem: Environmental > Aquatic > Marine > Oceanic | place: Arctic Ocean...
AGTCACCGGTGCCTGTGGCCACAACGCCGCCCACGTAATTCTCAAAACACTTTGAAGCCATCACCACTACCGGCCTGTTACTGCTGGAGTGCTGGGCGGGCCTACCCGAGAGCGTGAAGGACGCCGTCAGGGCCCTCGTTCTGCGTAATGAGTTCCAGTGGGAATATTTCTTGTCGCCATCGCTTCCGATATAATCTGCTCGATAAAAGGATAGGCATTGTTAAACGTCCTCCTGATTGACAAGAACAAAACCCGCCCTGGAGAGTGTGATGAAAAGTGCAAGCAAATCCATCTGCCTGGTATTGAGCATCCTCTTAACAAGTTTCGTCGGTACGTCTACCGAAGCCGCAGAGGAGAAGGTCGACGTGTTGATCGTCACCGGCTTTGACGTCGGTTCCCACAAGTGGCAGGATTCGGCCAAGCTGGTCCAGGCAATCCTGGTCAAGACCGGCCGCTTTGACGTGACCGTTAGCCAGGACAAGGAAGTGTTTGCCTCCCCCACACTCAAGGACTACCCGGCAATCGTCCTGCTTTACGGTTTCTGGAATGAAGCGGATCCGAGTGACAAGGCCAAGGCGGGCCTGATCGACTATGCAAAGAACGGGGGCAACGTGGTAGCCCTGCATTTTGCCTGTAGTTCCTTCCAGGACTGGAAAGAGCACGGCGAACTGATCGGACGGGTCTGGAAGAAGGGAACCGGGGGCCATGGACCGTATGGTGAATTCACGGTCAACATCAAGGATACCAAACACCCGATCACCGCCGGTATCAAGGATTTCAAGACCGAGGATGAGCTTTACGCCAAGCTCAGCGGCGACGCCAAGATCGAGGTGCTGGCAACTGCCTTCTCTGAATGGAGCAACAAGGTGGAACCAATCGTGTTCGTCAAGAGCTACGGCAAAGGCCGCGTGGTCCATAACGTGCTCGGACACGGGCTCGATTCCAAGCACAATGCCTCCTACCAGAAACTGCTCTCCCGAGGAGTGGAATGGGCCGCCACCGGCAAGGTGACGGTGGACTAGCCACTGCCCCGACGAGACGACCAGGACATCGGCTTCTGACCGGCGCACTCTCTGGCGATGACGAGCGGCTGAGGCTACTGGAAGCCTGGGCCGAGCTCCCCGAGAGTGTGAAGGACGCCACCCCCCTGGTAAACCAGCAGGTGTTTTCGCCCAGTCTTAGTTAGGAAACCAGGCTGGCTTCAGCACCACCTACGGTTAGCAGGAAGCTCCCCAAATCAAAGAAACCAGGTCAGGGTGTACGTCTCAAGTGCACGATGATCTCCCCCTTGTTGTCGCCAAGCGCATTCAACTCGTCTTGGCAGCGGAGGAAAAGCTGGCCATCGGATGGGGCCGTAAAAGTGGCTGAGCTGCCCAACGGAATCACCACCGAGAGCTGGTACTGGTTGAACAAGACACCAACCAGCCGGCCTCGCCCGGCCGCGTCACCATCCGCATCATACATACTTCCATCCTCCTCAATGGCCCAGTTGCCCTCGGTAACCACGTCATAGGACACTCCCTTTTCCAGTTCCACACCACTGGCCTGCCAGCTGTAGGCCGAAGTTACCTTTGACTGGGCCAGTTGTTGTGGCTTTAACAATTTGAACTTCTTGTTCCATTGCCAGGCACACAGATCAGCACGGTAACCGTTGTCGATGTTCTCAAGGAAGAGTTTGTACTCGAACGATATCTGAGGTCCCACGGGCCCGTAAACACTGGCGAAGCTGACTCCCTCGGTTTTCTGCATCAACGAGATGGCCAGGGGCTTGAACCGTGACGAGTAGTTCGGATTGTTAGCCAGTAACTGGCAGAGTGCCCAGCGCCAGGCGTAGTCACGCCAGTCCCCGGCTGGCACCCTGCCTGGCACGGCAATTTCCAGGAGTGTTTTCTTGGGGTTGGATCGTTGTATATACGTGATCACTCTTGGATTGACGTCGACCGCAGTTTGTCCCAGTTTCCAGTATTGCCCTAGTTCGGCAACTCCCTCGGCAAGCCAAGTGGGGCCGGTGGAACCAAACGTGAGACTACAAAATCCATGCGTGCACTCGTGCTGGATTACACCATGGTCGTCACAGGCATACAGGATCGCCCGACGTTGGTTACCAAGCGAGCTACTGAAACAGATACCAGCTCCCTGCTGGATTTTCGCGATCCCGGCCGGTTCAGTTAACAGGCCTTCTGGCCAAGAAGCCAGGTCACTTACGATAAATCCTTCCACCGGGCTCCTGGGCCCCGCGCCAAAGTATTTTGTCAGCAAGTTGGACATGTTCTCAAGCTTATGAAGCATGATCCGTGCCTGCCTATCGGAAAGGTCCGTCATAAAAGTGTAATGCGGTGAACGCACAAGGCGCGGTTTTCGCTTTTCGTCTGACAAGTGGCTGTACTTGCTTTGCAGTCTTTCATCGAGCGTTTCTTCCCGGCTGGTCTGGCTGTCTATTTTTATCTCAACCTCCCGGGCCACCAGGTCATTGGTGTTTAAACGGACAGCAATTAACTGGCTGACGCGTGCTCCAGCCCGGGCTCGGCTGATATCCGCACTGCTGAATTTCACCAGTAGGTCGTCGGGGATGGCAAAGGAGAGTGTGCTCTTGCGGGTAAAATCATTGTCGGCCGGAATACGAACAATCAGGCGACCATTCACGGTCCGTGTGAACTGGCAGACAATTTCACATCTGGAAAACTCGCTGGCATCTTCGGCGGCCTCGAGCACCTTGATTCCCGGACTCGCTTGATCACCAGAAAGGACCTCGATTTCCCGAACGAGGCCACTTGTTTTCCCGGAGCGATTTACCTTTCCGTTCAAACGGACGATTTGTCCCGGCTTGAGGTCGCTGACAAGATATTCTCCACTGACCTGGACACGCGACTCAAAACGGAGCCGCTGACCACCGGAGAGCCGTACAGTATCCTGCCCCTCGACAGGGACCAGGACTTTCCATACTTTCCCACTCGCATCTTTGAGTGTCAGGGTTTCTCCCGATATTGCCGCAACGGTACCGCTCAGCTTAATCGTCTCCTCGATTGTAATTGGCCCTGGGTTCTGGCCAGTTGCCGGAGCCAGGATAACGGCCAGGACAAGGAGAATGGCAAGGCAATCGATTTTCACTAAGGACACGGCTCCACCTGATTTCAAGAATCGTTGGACAGGAAAAAGTCAGTCGTTGGGGCAAGGTTTTCAGTCATTTCGTACCGCCCAGAACAAACACTGGATGCTCCATCGAATTGTTACCACACTGTCTTGTACCAACCAACAGTATTGAAACAAAAGCCCACAAACCACTAAGCGCAGTTCGCTGCAAGTCGCCAAAGCACCTCCCAGGGGGGCGGCAAACTGGCGAGGGAGGGAAAGTCAGCCTCCCGATCGTTGCACGTTAAGAGCATCGGTCGGATCGAGCTGGAACGACGTTAGGTTTCACGGTTTCGGATCAACCTGCCAGTTTTTGTTCCGGCGCAGACCGTAGTAGGGATAGTAGTCCCAAGGCGCATCGAGGCCGAGGGCACGCGGATCCTTGGTCTCGACCAGGTGTGCCTGCAGTTGAGTGCTAAGCTGCTGCTGTACCCTGGCAAAGTCGGGATTTCCAGCCAGGTTAACCAGCTGGCTGGGATCTTTCTCGACGGAATACAGTTCCTCGGAGGGCCGCTTGGCAAAAGCCAGGTTGTGGAATCGCTTGAAACCAATCTTGTCCTCGTTGTCCATCAGCAACTGCTTGGTCGGTGAAGAATCAACCTCGCCAAAAGGGATGTAACGGGCACAGAACTCGCGGTCGGGGTTGCCCGCTGGCCAGCGGGCAGGTTCGTAATTCCTGATGTACAGGTATTCCCGGGTGCGTACGGCGCGACAAGGATAGCCTTTGCCCCCCTCGCGACACCCGTCATGGCGTTCCATGGCGATGAACGCGGCAGATACATCCTTATAAAGTCTTTGGTTCGGCTTTCCCTTGTTGCTGAACACGTCGATCAGATGGCCGGCGGTCATCATCTCGGGCACTTGCAGACCGGCCGCGACGAGGAAGGTGGGCGCCATGGTGCTGAGGTTGATCAGGCTCTCATGTACGCGGCCTGGAGCGGTGATGCCCCCGGGCCAGCGAATGGCCAGAGGTACATGGGTCCCTGCATCATAGAGACTGGCCTTGGCGCGAGGGAAAGGCATACCGTGATCGCTGGTAATCACGACGATGGTGTTGTCCAGTTGACCGGCTTCTTCCAGGGTCTTGATGGCACCGGCGACCATCTTGTCGAAATGCTCAATCTCTACGAAGTAATCGAGAAGGTCATTCCTCACAACCGGATGGTCGGGGAAGATCGGCGGTACGATCACCTTGGCGGGATCCTTTCCCGTCCGTCGCCCTGCGCCTTCCTCGTAACCGCGATGGGGTTCATGCGTCCCCAGCCAAAAGCAGAAAGGCTGACCCTTTGGGACTTGAGAAAGGAAGGCATCAAAGTTGCCCGCATAATCCTTGTTGGACATGCCTTTGAAGGGAGGTTGTACCCTTCTGTTATTAAATCCCGCACCAGCTGGATTGACTGTCCGACCTCCCGGCTCAAGTCGCCCGGGGCTCCATCCCTTGCCGGTAAATCCAACGGCATAACCCGCCTCCCCTAGCAACCCCGTGTAGGTAGAGAACTTCGCAGGCAAGGTGCTGTGGATGTTCCCAGCCTCTTCCAGACGCCATATATGTTGTCCGGTCAAAATGGCGCTGCGTGAGGGCCCACAAGTGGGGGCATCACAGAACGCCCTGGTGAAGCGAATCCCCTCGCGGGCAATTCGATCAAAAGCCGGTGTCTTGATCTGCGGTTCACCGTTGGCGCCGGTATGTGGATAACTCTGATCGTCTGAAATACAGAACAGGATGTTGGGCTGCCTTGCCGCTTGAAGCGATGTAAACGTTACGGCAGAATCCAATTCTCCACGGTTAGCAATTGCATGGCCCTTGGCAGCTTCATCTCTTTTTCTGACGGCATCCGAGCCACACCCCACAACACCGACAAGCAGCAGGCAGACAAGCAGTCGTTTCATGGCAGCACCTGTCAGCAGTCAGTTAAGGGAATCCTCGTGGCTCGATTGTAGCCGCTCGCCAAACGGGGGCAGCAAACTGGCGATGGGCCTGGCTGGAGCTACCCGAGAGCGTGAAGGACGCCGTCAGTACCCTCGTTCTGCGAAGCCTAGGCGAAACAGAATGAAGATGGTCAGGGGCTGCAAGGGCTAGGGATCAAGCATGCCCTTTTCCTGACGCTCAAGGACGACCCTGACCTTGGCGAAGTCGGCCGCTGCTTTCACATCGTCCCCCAACTTACGATGAGCGGTGCCCCGGTTGTGGTAGGCATTGGCATAATCGGGCTTTATTCGAATCGCCTCAGCGGTCCTGTCGGTATCTGAATTGCCTTGATAGGACGATCTGCTCAATAACCGTGTCGATTTTGTATCCGTCCTCTTTAACCTTGCGGACGATTGGTTCCAGTGACACTCGGTCAAACGGCTCTACTTTTCGCCCCAGGGCATAAGCAAACATCTTTTCAACGAAGTTATTCGCGATGTCCTCTTTATATGCTTCCAGTAGTAACACTTTCATTTCTCGAGGTGTACTAAACGTCTTTCCGTTGGGCATTACCCCTGCTGATACAACAGGAGCCTGGTCTGGGTAATGGGTTCGCCACCCGCCGTTTGGCGCAAAGTTTTCCAGCCCGAGCCCCAATGGATCGATCGCCTTGTGGCAAGAAATGCATTCGGGCCGGGAAACGTGTTGCTTAATCAGCTCGGCAACCGAAGGATTTCTTTTGACGTCCAGGGCCTCGCGAGCCTCATCAAGCGAAGGCACATTCGGCGGCGGTTCCAGAGCCCTGCCAATGACGGTGCTCAAGACCCAGACGCCACGGCGAATAGGACTGGTTCGCGTTTTCGAGGCTGTCAGCCGCATGATGGCAGCACTGGTGATGAGGCCGCCTTCCCGGTCATTTTTTGTTTTGACGAGCACAGGCGGGTCATACTTGGCACGACTGTCCTGGCTCTTGCTTTGCCGGCTGGACAAAACATCGGCGTACACATTCTTCACGGATTCGGGATCGATGGGAACGTAACCATGCCGTTCCGCATTGAGGACAGAGGATCTTTTATAGATCCAATCACTCTGCACCATCTCCAGAAAGCTCCTGTCCGACTTGATCAACTCGTCAAAGAAAAAAAGGGCCTCGTCATAAGATTCTCGATTCCATCGTTCGTTCATGAAGTACTCGCGGTTCGACAACAAATCGTCGAAGCCGAGCCATTGACCAGCAAAGCGTTCGGAAAGAGAGAGCCGCTTGGGGGAATTCAGCATCCTGGTAACCTGGGATTTCAGGACATCGTCCTGGAGCAGGCTACCGTCCCGGGCCAGGCGCAGCAATTCTGCATCCGGGGTGGTTGACCACAAGAAATACGAAAGACGGGTTGCCAGTTCCAGGCCCGTAACCGGATAGGGTGTGTCCAGGTTCTTGCTCTCTTCAAACCGGTACAGGAAGTCTGGCGACACCAGGATCATCTCAAACACATGGAGAAGGCTTTCTCTGGTGTTTTTGGAATCTCGAAGGTGTTGGTGGTACAGGTCGTAAAAGGCGTTCGCGTAATGTTGCGCCCTTTGTTGATTGCCTCGGTAAGCGCTCAACAGAAACTTTGAAATCAACTGCCTGGCTTCAGGTTCGGTGGCATTTGTCGGGATGTCCACTCGCCCCAGCAGCGTTTGTATAGCGGCCGCATCGTTGTTGAACTTGGCTAATGCGTAATGCACGGCATCAGCGATCTCTTTGAGTGGCGGATTGAGTGATTGCATGCGATGCGCGTCGTTGTCAAATCCAGATGGGCCGGGAATGTCGGAAGGGACCGTGGATTCAATTGTGGAGAGATCGATGCGGCCAGTGATCGTATCGCGGTAGGGCGATTTAAGCTTGATCGATAAGACATCCTCCAGTGTGTTTTGCAGTTCATAACGCGTTAAACGTCGTAACGGCGTGGGCCCGATATGGGGCTTTCCCTGTCGCAAAACAAACGACTCGTGAAACGATTGTGTAATGGCCGCCTTTTCCCTGGGTGTAAGAGGCCCCTCGTCTCTGGGTGGCATCTCGCCGCGGGACACCATCCTTTCAACCTTGATCCACAGCTTGGTATTTTTCCCCTCGGACGCGCTGCGTTTCTGGAGAAGCGGAGTTAGATCAATTCCACCTTCTCGGGTATCCCTGTCATGGCACGACATGCACCGGGTAGCGATGACACCGGCAGCATCTGTCACTTTCATGGATGAGGCCTGGCAAGATGGCCATTCGATGGCGAAAACCAGGAAGATCGCAACGACAGTCAGGGCCTTGAAACGAGGTATCTTCATTACGATTAATTCAACTCAACCTTGGTCAACGAGACAAGAGTTTTCTTTCCCGCAACTGTTTTGTATTGGCCAGTGACGGTCACTACCTTGCCTACGCACCGATCAAATCGCAATTTGTGATTATTCATGTAGGGAATCCGAATTTCGAGGTCGCTCTTGTCCGAAAGTCGCAACTGGTAATATTCCAGCTCGCTTTCAATACTGATTCGCAACAACCCCTTCGCGGTAAGTGTGCTGTCGTCACTCGAGATGATCTTCCAGCTGCCATCGTCCGGATTCGCAGGTGCGAAATGTGCTTTTTCGCCAATACCATCCAGCTGTCCCGTGGAATCACCTATGCGCTTTGGCTGAGCCCCCATGATTGTCATGAGCGTCAACAACAGATTGGCATAGGGTTCGGCCCGGGGATAACGAACGTGCCGCCCCAGGTTCACTTTTCCGCCACCACCACCGGCCAGGACGAGCGGAAGGTCTGTCAGCGAATGATAATCACCGTGCTTGATCCCTGATCCCCAGAGAATCAGGGAGTTGTCGAACAGGGTGCCGTTGCCTTCCCTGATCGCCTTCATCTTGTCGATCAAATATCGAAATTGCCCGGTGTGCCAGATGTTGATCTTGTCGTATTGCGGCAGGACCCTTTTGTTTCGAACGTGGTGAGATACGTAATGAAATTCCGCGTTCACACCCATGAAATCATAATGAACACGACTGTTGGTATTGGCGAGCATACACGAGACCACTCGTGTCGAATCGGTCCAGAAAGCGAGCGTGATCAAGTCAAGCATGGCCTTGATTCGCTCGCCCAGATTTCCCACTTTCAGGCTCGGGTCGATTTTGGAGAGTTTCTTGTCCAGGTCCACCTCACGGCTGTTCTGCCGGGCCTGCTGGATGCTGTTTTCCACGTCTCGTATCGAATCAAAGTACTGCTCCAGGACCAACCTGTCGCGCGAGCTCACTTTTCTCGATAAAGACGACGAAGCTTCTTTGACCCCATCCAGGACACTCAATAATTGTTTCTGCCGGCCGGCCCTGGATGAATCTCGGAACATCATGTCAAAAGCAACCTGGGGATCATGGTGTCCGCGCAGCGGTTGATGGTTTTTGTCGTAGGATAAAACGTTCAACCAGGGATGTTGTTTCCAGACGTTGTCGGCCGTCAGTTGCATGGATTGGATCGGCGTGTCGTTTCCAATCTGATCAGCGACCCTTTGATCAAATGAATATCGATTGTTGTCCTTGTGCCTCGTGGAACTCATGAACGTGCCAGGTGCATCCATATGGTCAGATGACCCCTGGTTATCAAGATTTCCTAGCACGAGGATGTCGTCTTGAACTGGGGCGAGAGGTTTCAGAATTCTCGACAATTCAAAGTTGGTTTCGGTTCCCCCGACAACGTCCCACGAGTGGGGATTAACGCCGCACCCCTTGTACAACACACACAGTCTCACCGGAGCCTTATTGGTGGGCTTTGCATGCGTTATTGCAGGGGACATGATGTCGAGGAGGGGTAGCGCCATAGAGAAGCCGGCGCCTTTTAACAACAGCCGTCGTGGGATGAGATACGAATTGCGGCTCATGCTAATCCTCAAGTTGTCTTTGCGATGATTTCTTATGATCAGTCGACCTCGATGCCATCGAGCATATGATAGCAGCAAAGAAAATCCAGAAGCAGGTGAAACCTGTGGAGTTCACTTTCCTGGAGAACGGCACGATCAGCCGGAATCGATCTGACCGCAAAAGACACTGGTGAAAATGGCCGGCGCAAAGTAACGCATAAAACAACACAGCACGTCGACGAGGCCCTCTGCCAGCCACTTCTCGATGTCCAATCCAACATGGTTGCACAATTCAACCGTGACCGGAGTGCGGACCGAAAGCAGCAGCGGCCGACCCCGCCTGGCCGACGCGGCGAGCACCTGCTGTCGAACCTTGCGGACCAGCCCTGTCATGATGTCCAACTCGGCGCCTGTAGCGGGCTTGCCATGCCGCACGCTGTCGAAGAACAGCGGGTGCCGCATGAAATCCAGATCGATGCCGTCAACGCCATATCGAGCAAGAACATCCTTGATCACGCCGAGCCGTCGATTCCGCACGGCCTCCTGCGCAAAGTCCAACACGCCCCAGTAGTGACGGTGGTCGGGGTGGGGATAATGGATGTCCCCAGATCTTCCCAATAACGGTAGTCCAACTATTTCAGCTCGCTGGGCAATTTCTTCAGCGGGACAAGCTCCAGGATGTCCGTTTGATACCACTGCTTCTCCTGAAGAGTGCGTAGTCTGCGGTCGGCAAAACGAAACCCTGCGACATGCGCAGGGTAGAGATGGCCTTCCTGTGTCTCCTTCCAGTTGGTGAAAACGTGCCGCGAATCCGTGTAATCAATCGCCTTCAACCGTTTGGACTCTTTGTCAAAGAACAGGTCGATTGGCTCTTTCACCGACCCTGTGACGCGCAAGCCGAATGCCGGCTTCTTATCGACGACGATATCCGGAATCGCTTCAATCTTCGATTTGTCGTCAAGCAGGATACGCAGACTCCAGGCCCAGCAGAGCACCCGTACTTTGTCTTTGTTCCGTTTATTGGGGCCAAGCCACCAGCCGCCACCGGACCTGACAACGGATGTCCGATTGGCATTCGTTTCTCCGGGGACCACTGGAGTGGGCGTCGATGTGATCAGGAGTCGCTCGCTAAAACGGAAAACGTCCAGCAGTTTTTCCTTTCCCCCTACGGCCTTGACCACCTGGGAGACCGATTCATCGACGGACGCGCCCGCTTCGTCGGCGTGAGCACAAAGCGGCTGCGCCAGCACCGCCACAACCAAAGTGAATATTCCGGTCGTATTTCTCATAGCCTGAAACTCCGTGTTTGTGGTTTTGCTCGCAGTTACTTTCTCACTTCTCGTATAATTCTAACTCGGCCACGCACATCTGCCCTCCCGCCTGTCCAGGACCGTTGGGTTTGTAGCTGAGTGCGCGCACGTAGCGGACTGAAGTGGGAGCAAAAGTATGCTCGTATCTCCCGTTCGGCGTTCCCGCCCCGCGGTGAACCTCGGACCAGGCTTTGCCGTCGGCGGAGACCGTGATCGCGTAGTCAGTGGGATAGCCTTTGGCGAAGAGAATCCGCAATCGGGAGACAGTTTGTGCTTCGCCCAGGTCGATCTCGAGGGTCCAGGCGAATTGCCCGCCAGCCACGGCGAACGAGTTAGGGTCACCGTCCACGGCCAGGGAGGCGAAGTAGACTTCGCTCGAAGGAACAAGAGCGTGCTTGCCGTCCAGGGAGAGCAGCCTTCCCGGCTTCTGCCAGGCGAGATTGCCTGGGACCTGCTTTCCCCCGGCTCTCGCCGTCGGCTTGAACGGAGCAGGTCTTGGAACCGCTCTCTCCGGCAGCGGTTGCTTCAGCTCGATGCGAATGATGGTGTCGGCGGCATCCTTCTTGACCCCGGTCAGGTCGATGGTCAGGCCGTCATCCCGACCGGCAAACTTGAGCGGCCGGTTCTCGTTCATCCAGACCACTCGCCGGACCTGGGATGCAGCGAAAGGTTTTGCAGTCAACTGACCCTCGGAAGGCAGGCCGGTCTTGCCGCGAGGGTTCTCCAGTATGTGCAGGTACAAGTTCCGGCGGTCGGTGGAGATGACGTTGTATCCCCACTCAGCCGTGTGCAACGGTCCGGGGTCCACGTTGGTGAATGCCGGTCGCAGAGAAGGCAGCCCCTCAGGATTGGCCCAGCCCGCGATCTGACGATGGACATGGACGGTGGAATTGTCGTGCAGAGAGACTGGTGGAAACGGTCTTCCGGCTTCCTTCGCCCAGGCCTCTGAGCTGCTGACGGTGTGATCAAAGTCCGCGACGTATCCTTCCCCAACCAGACTGATGATCTCCTTCACATAGTCCGGCCACTGCCGGTCGTTTGTCGGAGTCGGCGTCACCGTGATCCAGCTATCCACATTCCAGGTCTTGGGCCAGTCGGCCAGCATGGGGTAAAGCCAGCTCAGGTACTCTCCGGGCCATACCTGCCACACGGCGGAACGGGATTCCACGCAGAGCATGTCCCAGTCCCCGTTCTGGGGCATGTTCGTGCCGTTCAGAATCAGTGTACACTCCGGATTGTACGTGCGGATCATGCTGTACCAAGCATCGGTCTCCGGATAATGCTGCGTAGGGCCGCGCCAGTCGAAGAAGAAGCTGGCCGGTTCGTAACGCCGCATCGCGTCCTCTAGGATCAGGATCACCTGATCGTATTGGAAGAGCGCAGTCGGAATGTGCTCGAACTGCCCAACGTACATCCCGAATTTGATTCCTTCGGCGTCAAAGGCCTTTTTTAGTCCGGGCACCACGTGCGCGGCGGGAGTGTCGGGGTGGAATCGCATCGGCCAGCGGAACAGCGTATCCCCGTTTCCATACGAGATCGGCATGACGTAGCGATAGCCTTGCCGTTTCATCACCTTGGCCAGATCCGGGTACGATTCGGGCGGAATGTTCTCCGGCCCGTGAATCAAGGCCGTCATTCGGGACTGCTCAACCGCGCGCGTGGGGTTCTCTTTGACATTCAACACAAGCCTCTTTTTGGCAGACGCGCCGGCGGCGTCAGTTACCCGAACCACCAGCGGATACTCGCCCAGGTGAACCGACGGATCGACACGCCCCAAGATGCGACCGTCCGGTGTTATGCTCAAACCCGCAGGGAGTTTTCCCTCCGACAGGTTCCACCGAAACGGCGCCTTTGTTCCTTCCGCGTTCAACTGAAATGCAGACGCCTGGGCCCATGCGTAACTGAATCGGGACAGTTCAGGCACTCTTTTTTCGAGGGCTTCGACGCCGGGAACTTTAAACTCCACGTACGACCAGCTTCGCCACGCGGTGGGGAGAGCCTGTGTCGTCACAGCCAGTATTTCGGTCGGTCCGTTGACGGAATACACCAGGTCAGGGATCGCGTTTCCTGCACCATCAGAGAGACGCGCATAGAATCCCAGCAGACCTTCGGCGCGGTTCCCCACCTTCAGCAGCAGCGAATTCCACCCGGTCCGTAGAGAGACTTTCCGCATCATCGCATCCTTCAGCCGGTACTGGACTCCCGGCCGAGAGAGGGCTTTGTCGTGAGAACTGTGCGGCCCGGGTGCGGGCCCAGGCGGGACGTCTGATGGTGTCGGCAGCGTCGCCACTTCGCCGTTCATCCGGGCAGACCACTCGTGATTCACCCCCACTCGCAGCTCCACCTGTTGGTCGCACGGGCTCCAGACCCATACGTGCAAGTAGGCCATTCGCCCATCGCGAGGTTCGTCCTGCTTGACGAAGAAATAGCTGAAGAGGTCCTGGTAGTCGTCATAGTTACGAGAGAAGGTACGGTCGTCGAAGAACCGCCACGTCTTGCCGGCCACCTTTTCGCCGGCGCTAGGCCGGACCGAGGCCTCGCCGATCAGGTCGGCCTTCATTCCCGCACCTTCCCGATTGTCGTAGGTCCCGAGGACAAGCCAGGTGTTGATGAACGGCGCGTCTCCGGGGGCCCAGTTCGCTGACGAGGACGCGGCCAGAATCGCCACCAATACGGCAGAAATCAGAAGTTTCGATTTCATGTAATCCTCTACCGGAATGAGTAGTAGGCCGGACCCAGCGCTGCGCCGTTCCGGCACTGTCAACACAAACCAGCCTCACCGTTCACCCGTCTGCCGGAACGTCGTCGCTGCGCTCTTCGATCCGGCCTGGGCATCCAGAACGGCATGACAGAACACGATCGCCAACAAAGCGGTCAGAATCAGAATGACGAAGACTATCAGGGGCAGCATGCTGGGGTCCAATCGGATGATTGTCAACTGGGGAATTCAAAGTTCAAGTAGGCCAGGCCACGCTCAGCTAGCAACAGCATCAGGATACACCGGTCTTACCATTCATCCCAAGTCCACCGGCAGGTGCCTTAAGTTTAAGGGTTACTACTCACCGGCGATTGGTATGGACTGGATTTGGTGATTTCGGTAGGAGCGTCTGGTAAGGAGTTTACCAGATGGTCGAATGTTTACCGAATGTCTCTGAACTTTCCCCGGATGAAAAAAC
>Ga0209501_10004468_pt1 | contig 13376 bp, 7 predicted proteins | sample ArcticOcean_MG_C_4_FD_187434 | JGI IMG/M metagenome (GOLD analysis project Ga0209501, IMG submission 187434) | Marine microbial communities from western Arctic Ocean - ArcticOcean_MG_CB4_134 (SPAdes) (version 2) | ecosystem: Environmental > Aquatic > Marine > Oceanic | place: Arctic Ocean...
CAACAAAGGCGTATCCATTGGCCGGCATTGTACCCGATACTCGCCCCTCTAGACCGTGTCTAAACCAAGCCACTCCCCAGTGGTGCACCTCTTCCCCGAAAAAATTCAAGAAGCCAGAACTATCGGCAACCTGTCCCTCAATCATGTTCGCATACCCCCATAAGTGACCGAAATTTTCTCCGGCCGCTACATCGTCCCCCTTCGTACCGTCGCTCATCAAGAGCGCCATCAGTTTTTGGGTCGCGGTGACGTGGAGACCCGGACAACTGTTGGTGTCATCATCAACCGGAGCGAATTCTCCAGATCCTGGAGCACCCTCTCCGAGCACGGTGCTGGCTCCGATTTCGCGCACCTGACCCCAACAGTTGAGCATTCCTCCTGAGTCATACATGTCGGCCCAGATCATCACGTCCGTATAGTTGAGTCTCAGACTAGGTGCTCCGTATTCAGGCAGCACGTTGAATTCAATATCATCGGTAGACGTGTTGCCCGCAGAATCCGCCACGGTGATCGTCAGGACATTGGCACCGGATGGAAATTCATAAGCCAAGCCAACCTCATAGGCCACCAATAGTTCGCCCGTATCCACCGATATCTCAGTAACGGGCGCCAGGTCAACACTCTCCAACATATTCTCCCCCGCGTCGATGCCACCGAGTTCCGATCCTCCTCCAATAGCACGGTTATTCGCCACGAATAAGGATGTCAGGTCCACTCCGTTGGTCCGAGGATCGGTCGAGGGGTATTGCTCACATAGGGTGCACGTATCGCCGGCAATGAAGGATATGTTGACTCTCCCGTCCTCGTCATCATCACCGACTGGATGAAATTCCACAGTCGGTGGCAGAGTATCAGAAATGATCTCGGCGACGTATTGGCTCCCTTGGTTGCCGGCCAGGTCCTGAGCGACGAGCGTAATCTCGTTGACTGCTTCCGGGACTAAATGGATCTCTTGTTGGAAGTTTCCGTTGGTATCCGCCGTGGTCTGGACCGAGTCGATCGCTGATGTCAGGGTCACTTCCGCCCCTGCCTCGGTGGTTCCCGTGAATGGGAAAGGGTCTGCGCCCGCGTAACGGCCAACGACTACGATGTCGGGCGCTATATCGTCGTGAACGACAGTCAGGACCGCTGCGGCGCTGCGACCGCCGGCTGAGTTGGTCGCGACGACGGAGATTTTGTTCTCTTGATTGGCCTTGAGGAGGACCGACGCGTTGAAGGTACCCGACGCGCTTGCTGTCGCAGTCACAACGGCCGAGCCTCCGGAAATCTGGAGGGTGGCGTTCGCGGCCGTTGATCCGGAGATCGTAACGGCGAGCACGTTTGTGTGGCTCTGAGGCTGATTGAGCGTGACCACTGGTTTGGGCGGCGGGATCACTGGTGCAGTTGGGCCTATGCCGCCACCGTCGCTTCCGCCGCAGGCGATAACACTAAACAAGAGTAAGAACCGAAGATTACGCAATCTCATTCACCGGTGCTTGCGGGGAGGGTAGTTGTCGTCGTCTAAGCCGTGGGGACAGGGGTCGTAGGTTACGATCTCGCCGTCTTCCGTGAGGGGCACTCTCTCTGCGGCACCGACAAGATTACGGTCCAGGGTTTCTGAGCCTGAAGTAAGGACATGAGATTTCGCAACGCTACAAGAACCTATATGAAAGAAATATGACTCGTGAACAAATAGACGAAGCCCAACGGCTGTCCCGCGAGTGGCTAGAGGCGCATCCCGCCGTCGGCAACTAGCCCGTACCCCCTCCGTGGCACCCAGCCACACCTAGCTGCCTAGCAGTGTTCTGCTCGTCCTGAGTTGCGGGCCTGAGTGGGGCGGGGCAGAATGAGGACATGAAGAAAACCCTGCTATTCGTGCTCGCTCGGGCTGCAAAGCTTGGGCGAGTTTTCTTTTCTGGTACTTATCAATCTCTGGAGTTAGCAAGATCTCCGGCCGAAGGCTATGCTCTACCGATACTATTAGCCCAAGGACAACAAATGAGAACTATCAAACTACCACTGCTCGTTGTGGGCCTGTTGAGCGTGGCGGCGTGTGCCCAGCCTGCCGCAGAAATGACCACTGATGAGAACCAGGGTCTATATGGAGGATGGATAGTCTCAGAATGGATCATGCCAGAGACGGAAGTAGTGGCTATGCCTGCGGAACAGGGCTTGTTCTTGTTCACGGAATCTGGTCACTACAGCATGATGTGGGTTCCGTCCACAGACCGCTCCCATTTACCAACGCCTCCCAGCGAAGCAACAGACGCACAGTTAGCGGAAGCATACATGAGCTTTGTCGCGAACTCGGGCCGCTACACGGTGACAAATGGTGTGATCACTTATGAGGCTTCTCTAGCCAGAGATGCAGCGTACATGTCACGTTTTGAGCCGTTGGGTGGCGAAGGAAATGCTCGTAGTATGAGTTATACCCTGAACGAAGATGGTACGCTTACTCTAGGATTTGTGTCTGGAGATGAGTACAGCTCTGGTGTGATGGCAACACTTAGAAGACCTGTAGATCTTGATCCTTACTATATGGATGAGTCGGAAGGCGAACACAATTGAGTGCTGCGCGGGAAGGAGATTCATGAATCGTCATGCTCCCCGGCCCGACTGCCGAAGTCTTGCTAGCGCACCTACCGACAGGGTTCTACCCCGTTATCGCGGACGGATGAGGTAAGGTACTGACCTCCCGATCACGGGAGTCGAGCCTACGCTGGATCCTGGGGTTGTAAAAGCACTCGATATCGTCGAAGACGTCGGATCGAGCGTCACGCACGGTCAGGTAGCGCCGTCGGTTGACGCGCTCGCGCTTGAGCATACCGAAGAACCCCTCGGCCGGGGCGTTATCGCCGCAGTGACCGACGGCACTCGTGCTCAGCGTGAGGTGGTGGTCTTCAAGGAACTCCTGGTACTCGGGTGAAGTGAACTGTCGCCACCTAATGGCGTAATTGCGCGACGGCTCGGAGGCCTCGGTTGCGACCTAATTCCGTCAACGTCGGTGACGCGTCTCTGCGTCATTGCGGAGGCGGGGGGCGGTCCATATCATGCCCGCGTTATACGGCGTGTGGCCGCTATCTTCGCTTGAAGCGACGGGATCTATCAAGTTCCCTCTCAGGCAACAGAGAGGGCCTTCCACCTGCCCAAGGACGCTCGATGCGCACCGGAGATCTTCTCGGCGGCGACCCCCGATACCAAGCCTTGCTCGAAGAAACTGGGATTACGTGGTGAGCGAGGACACCTATCGACCGACGCCCCGACCTCGTCACCGAGATCTAAGCGGGGCAGGCGTGGCCCAGACGATCGTCTACAAGGCCCGTCGGTACGACGTCACCGACTGGGTCGACCGCCACCCGGGCGGACCCGTCATCAAGGATTTTTTGGGCCAGGATGTCACATGCGCGTTTCACATGCTTCACGATATGCGAAACCCGATTTTTCTACGGTTGCTCGAGGGGATGGACATAGGCCCGGCAGACGACCACCCGATCAGTGACTTCGATCGAGATTATCTGGATCTCGAACAAGTATTTCTCGATCGCGGCTGGTTCGAAGTAAACTACGGCTGGTATGCCAGAGAGGTGGGCGTGGTCTTGGGATTGCTGGTTGTCGCGTATATCGCCACCGGGCCGATCCTCAGCGGCTTATTCTTCGGCTTGTTCATTCACCAAGCCGCTTTTCTGGCCCACGATGTAGCACACGACAGCGTTGTTCCGGCTCGGTGGCGCCGCCGCGCTTCGTGGCTGTTCGGTAGTGTCTGCTTCGGTATTAGCCACGAAAAGTGGACGCGGGAGCACAATGAACATCACCTCGAGGCCAATCGCCCGGTGAGTGATCCTCAGATGAATAGTATGCCTCACCTCGTTTACAGTCGGCGTGAAATCGACGATTTCGAACGGACGCGACGGCCCTTGACCAACTGGGAGAAGATGAAGCTGGCGACGCAGCACATCTGGGTGCTTCCCGTCCTTCTGCTATACGGTCGTATCAACATCGTGAGCGGAGACCTACGGCGGGCCGTGAGCGAACGGGATGCGCATCACCTTTCGGCGTTCGCCATCCACATGCTGTTGTGGGCCACTTTGTTATGGCTAGGGTGGCGTGGATTGGATACGGCGGTGTCGGCCTCGTCGATAGCAGCAGGCGCGGCGTACACCGCGTGGTTTACGCTCGCCACCCTGGTGATTTCGGGGAGCATCCATCTCCAGTTGATCCTCTCGCATGCTTATGCGCCCCGCTTGTACAAGGAGGAACAGGAGGCGATGGGGATGAAATTTCAGGCGCTCTCGAACCAGAACATCTCGACGTCACTGCTCGACGATTGGTTTCACGGGGGGCTTCAGCACCATGTCGAGCATCATCTTTTCCCCCGAATGCCTAGGCACAACCTCGCGAAGATTCGCCCGTACCTGAGGGAACTGTGCGAAAAGCATGGCATCGAATACAAGTCCGATTCGTTCTTTCGCTGCATCCTGACCATGCTGAAATCATTGGCCAGCGCGAGTTCTGGCGTGCGGAAGGACCTGCGCACACGGTATCTACCCGGCTAGCGTTTCGTCTCGTGACTCGAGACTCATGACATCCGATCGGCTGTAGTTCGTGGCCGTGAGCTCAATTGTCTGTGCCGCGAGGGGAGAAGCGAATGTCGCCACGCAGAGCGGGCTGATGGTCAGGGCCGCAATGGCGTTTCGGCGCATTTCTTGTCGGGTTGGAGACGACGGCTGAAGCCGTTCGCCTAGGAAGGGCCAGCAATTTTGAACTCTCAGGTCGGAAGCGACAGGTGCCCGTGCCACCTTGGCTCCGTTGTGATGTGCGTGCTAGTATGCCGACGCCGTCCGATCCCCCCCGGAGGAATCCCATGAATCGTATGCGTCTCCTGACGTTTGTCGCCATCACACTCACGTTGCTGACCCCGAACATGGTCTCCGCCCAGCGCACCCAGAAGCCGGTGCTGCACGCGAAGCACTGGATTGCGATCACCGGCAAGCCGATGGCGGCCACCGCCGGTTCGATGATGTATCAGAGGGGCGGAAATGCGGTCGACGCCGCGATGGCGATGCTGGCGGCGACAGCCACGATGTGGGATGTGCTTTCCTGGGGTGGAGAGACGCAGGCACTGGTCTATCATCCGGGCGAACAGCGCGTGATCGGAGTCAATGCGCTTGGCGTGGCCCCGGCGGGCGCAACGCCGGACTACTTCCGCGAGCGAGACATGGACTATCCGCCGGAAAGCGGCGTGGACGCGATGGTCACGCCGGGCACGCCGGGCGGCCTCATGACGATGCTAGCTATGTGGGGGAAGCTGTCCCTGTCCGAGGTGCTCGCGCCGGCGATCGAAATGACGGAAGGGTATCCCATGGAAGCGGATGCGGTGCGTCGCATCAACAGCTCGGCCGAGTCGATGCAATCTTGGCCTTACACGTCTGCGGTCTTCTTCCCGGATGGTTCAGAAGGACCCGAACAGGGTCAACTGCTCGTGCAGGACGATCTCGGCGTCACGCTTCGCAAGTTGGTGGAGGCGGAAGCCGACGCACTCGCGGACGGAGCGGGCCGTGAGGAAGCGATCCTCGCTGCCTACGATCGCTTCTACCGCGGTGACATCGCTGCGGAGTACGTGCGGGGAGCTCGCGAGCAGGGTTCGACCGTCACGATGGCCGACCTGGACGCATGGCAGGTCTACATCGAAGAGCCGGTCATGACCACATACAAGGGGATCGAGGTCTACAAGCTGGCGGAGTGGACTCAAGGGCCGGTCATGAATCAGACCCTGAACATCCTTGAGAACTTCGATCTCCAGGAGATGGGATACAACAGCGCCCGGTATGTGCACACGCTGTATCAGGCGATGAATATGGCGTTCGCCGATCGCGACTTCTACTACGGTGATCCGTACTTCCCGCCGGCTGAACCGATCGAAGGCCTCCTGTCCAAGGAGTATGCACGGGAACGTGCCGGGGAGATCGACTGGGAGCAGAACGACGCCAACATTCTGCCTGGTGATCCGTATCCCTTCCAGGGCGGGGTGAACCCATACCAACACTTGCTCGAGCGCTGGGCGGGTGGTGGTCGAGTCATCACGGAAGAGGCGAGTGCCGAGGAGATGGACGACTTCCTTGAGGACTTCTATGGAGGCACTACGTCGATCCAGGCGGCAGACGAGGAAGGATGGGTCGTGTCGATAACACCGTCCGGTGGTTGGATTCCTGCTGTCATCGCCGGAAACACCGGCATCGGCATGAGCCAGCGCGCCCAGTCGTTCGTGGTCAACGAGATCGACAACCCCTTCAACATGGTCGAGCCGAGCAAGCGGCCGCGGGTCACCCTGACGCCGGGAATGTCACTCAAGGACGGCCGTCCTCACCTGTCCTTCGCTGTACAGGGTGGAGATTCTCAGGACCAGAACCTCGTTCAGTTCTTTCTGAACATGGTCGAGTTCGACATGAACGTTCAGGAGGCGGTCGAGGCCGCGAACATCAACTCGTTTCAGATGCGCGGATCGTTCGGAGATCACGCGACCAACCCCGGAGGACTCCTCGTACAGAACGCAACTCCGCCCTGGGTTCAGACGGATCTGCGGCGGATGGGCTATCAGCTTCAGTTCGCCGAGCGGACCTCGGGTCCGATCAACGCGATCTACTTCGACTGGGAGCACGGGTCGATGTGGGGTGGATCAAGCCACCACGGCGACGACTACGGAGTGGTCTGGTAGCGCTCCGAAACGCCTGAAGGGTGCTGGGAAAATCCCCGGCACCCTTCAAGGGCGGATTATCGCCCGATCCCACGCCGAGTCGCGTCGCCCCCTTTGAGGCGACGATGTAGTCACCGTCCGGGGTCCAGTCCGGCGACATCCATGCGGACCCCGTTGCCCGTGGTGACCTGCGTCATGTCTCCCGTGGCGAGATCGAGCGTCCAGAGATTGTCTCCACTGCTTCGGTCCGAGATGAAGACCAGTTGTGTGCCGTCAGGGCTGTATCGGGGCTGCGTGTCGTACGCCATGCCCGCGGTAATGCGGCCCTCCTCAAGCGGGAGGTCTCGACCCTCCTGCTTCTTTCTCTCGGCCGCGGTGTCCGCCGCCGCCTGTGCTACGAGTGCAGTGGGAGCGGAGAAGGACATCGCAGCGAGTAGCGCCGCGCCGAGGAGAAGATTCGTCCACGACTTCGTTAGCGTCCTCCGCTCTGTCTGTCTTGAGATACGGGTGCCGGTGCAGTAGTCAGTTCGAGCAGGTTCACCAGGAATGTCTCGCCCCCGGTGGTCCGTCCCTCGACGAGGAGCGCTGCGTAAGGTCTCCTGCCGGGATCATGGGTCATGCCCGCGGTCCAGGTATGCGCCTTGGCCATCCAGCGGCTTCCTTCGGCGCGCTCCTGCGGGATGTCGGCTACGCTGACCGTCCCGTAGGACGGGTTGAAAACGACGTCGAGGTACTGATACGACGTCGAACCCGAGGGAACGTTCGAAGCGTCCACAATGATCTTCCAGGTGCCGGGGGCGGGGTCGCTCACGAACTCGGATTCGTCGCCCTCCGGGTCCGCGTCCGTCCTTGCGGGGGTGCATTCGTCGCCCGTGCAGTCAAAGATGTACACATCGAGATCAGCGTCCGAGTCGGTAGCATCGAACGCGCGGGCGATGAGTCCGGTCGAACCCGGGAGGACCTCGACCTCGAAGACATGCTGTTCCTTTTCCGTGATCTCATGCGTTTCCGCGCGGGCGCTGCCCAGAGGCGTATTGACCGCTCCACCGTCGAACTTCGCCATCGGATTCGTGATCCACAGATCGTAGGTCGTGCCCTCGGTATCGCTTCCGGACGTGTCGACGGAGCCACCGTGCGCCATCACGCTCACTCCCGCCGAAAGCGCCGTGATGGTCACGGTCGCGGGCGTAGGCGGAACGGGCTCCAGCTTCTTGGCCTGCTCCCAATCGAAGGTCCGGGTGTCTGCTACGTCGGTCAGACGGACCTCCCACACACCGGCCGCCGGGCTGTTGATCATCTGGCTGACACCACTGTCCGTAGTGATGCGCTCACCACCGGCCGACCGTGTGTCTGGTCGGGAGACCGCCAGACTCACCGCCCGGTCCTCCCACGTCAGGTCGACTTTGAGCGCGGTGACTCCTTCCGGAACGTTGTAGAAGAAGCTCTCGATACCAGGGCGGGGAACCTCGGTCTCGTTCTTCATGGTGAACCCGTTTTCGGCGTTCAGCGTCTCGGCGGCCACGATGGTCGCCAGTGTCCGGTAGGCGTATCCGGGCACGTCCGGGTGATCGAGCGTGAAGTGCGCCGTGTGCGCGCCATGTTGGGTCGGCGCAATCGTGATCGGCACGTCTACGGACTGATTGAGAGGTAGCGTCACGGTCGAAGGCGCCGAGAAGGTGCGGTGGTCGTTGCCGGCCCAGTTCACCGTGAAGGTCATGGATCCGCTCGGCCCGCTCGTGCGCGTCAGAGTGATCATGCGTTGTCCGCGATCACCCACGTTCCATCCGTCGCGTTCGTAGAGGCCGACGCCTTCGTGCGGCGTCGCAAGCATGTGGCTATAAGGATGCCGAACTGGCGCCCGACCCTCGATCTCGATCATCTGCCCGCCAGCGTCGAGGCGCTTCAGGATGTCCCACGCACCAGCCACGCTGATGACGCCGTTGCCCTGTGTGTTCGCGCGGAGGTGCGGGACCCATCGCGCTCCGCGTGTCACAGCGTACTTCAATCGGTACGGGTCATAGCCGACTCCCGCCTGCTTCGCGGCGCTGATCAACATCGCGACCGAACCGGCCGCCGTCGGCGTGGCGGTCGAAGTTCCGCCGGCGATGGTATAGCCGGGAGGGAGCTGATACAGGCCGGGGATGGCGCGACCTTCGATGAAGCCGAGCGCCGTGCTCACATAGTTGGACGGGGAAATGATGTCGGGCTGCAACGCCCCGTTGCCCATGGGGCCATACCCGCCGGTGATGAGCAGATTGTCTTCGTGCTCGACCCGGACCCCGTGATTGATGAAGAAGTTCTCCTTGCTCTCGTGGCCGTTCACTCCGATCACGCCCTTGGCGAGAACGAAGTCGTCGATGCCGCCCAGAATCGGGTAGTTGTGCGTCGGTGACAGGATCGAAGCGCCAAATTTCTCGACCAATCGCTCATAGATGACGGTCGGTACCAGGCGACCGTCGCGGAGCAGGTACGTGCGCGTGATGTTCGAGCTCTGCTCGAAGTAGACGACGTCGGCGCCGTGGTCGATCACGGACAGTATGGTCGACTCGGTCTGGCCGTATGCCGATCCGCCCTCGGAGATACTGATGAGCTGGGCGCCCGGCGCCATCCCGTCGAACTTCCCGCTCTCTCCACGGCTCCCCACGGCGGCTCCCACCACGAGCGATGCGTGGCTGGCGATACCGAGGTTTAGAGCGACGAGCTTCCGCTCCTGATCGATCTGCACCCCGAAGCCGATGGACTCGCGGATTGGCGTGTCGGGATCGTCGGTGCCGAAGACACCGAATTCCGGACGCACCGCATGGTCGGTCAGTGCCTTCTCGTTCGTGAAGCTGAGGTCCTGATCCGTATCGACCCAAACCTCGTCCGACGTCTCGTCCCAAAGGACGGCGAAGAGGCGACTCGAACCTTCCGGATTCCCGTCTCGGTTCACGTCCCGGTCAAGGCCCTGGCTTCCGTACGTGCCTGCGGTATCAGCCGTGATTTCGTTGAAGTGTGCGACGCGGAAGGTCCCCGCGCGTGGCGCGGTGTAGGTCTCGTCCCCGAACGTGAAATCGGTCGACGCGACGTCCACGATGTCGTCCATGCGGACCCATCGACCATCGTCTTCCTCGTCGACGTCGAGCGCTGTGCCGTACACGGCGATCTTGGGGATCGGCTCACCGTCGATCGTCATCGCCTGCTGTAGTTCCGGTAGAAGCATGTCGGGATTCATGTCGATCATCGCGATCTTCACACCACGTCCGTCGTACGTAGGGTTGGCCTCGCGGAATTCCACAGCCCGCACGTCATGAAGCGGGCTGTACCGATTTCGGAGCGGGTAGTCACCGAGCACCGGGGGCCAGACCTCGATGATCGTGTCGGACACGAGGCGCGCATTGGAGGGGAGAGGACTTGTCGGTACGTCTGCGGGCTCCCGGTCTGCACGACTGAATGCGCGTGATCTGCGGTGGATTGATATATCGACGCTATGGACGGAGGAATGCGTGACTACGCCTTCTACCCCATCGATGGGTACCCGAGCGCGGATATAATCCACGTCATCGGACCGGAACTGGATCACCCCACCGGCCTGCGCTATGACGTTCGCGACCTGTGCGTTCTGCCCGGCCTGAGAAGCGATGACGAGCAGCACGTCCGACTCTCCACGCGCTCTTGCTTGTGCGAGTTCACCGCGCGAATCCTTGAAGAGGAACGGTCGCCGCTCGACCTGAGCGGAGAGGTCCGTGGAGGAGGCGCACAGGAGTGCGAGGAAGGAAAGCGCGATGGTGTACCGCATGATGTAACCTCGATGTCCGATCGGTCCGTGACCTGTTCGTTCGCGATTCCCGAACGCGACCGCTGGCTCGCAGGGGGTCGGACTGCTGAACCTCCGTCGCACCTGAGTTGTCCGCAACCATAGGAAAGCGTCTGCGAGACTCGAATCTTCGGCCCCGGGGCGATCTGTCTACGGCTCGGGTGGCAGGCTCTTTACTATATTTGAGCTGTGCCGGCCCGGGCTTCGCCGGGCCGTGATCAGATGCCGGAGTGCGGATGGCAGCGGAACGAGCGGGGGCGAGCGAGGTGAGGCGGTTGAAACACCTATTCTTTCTGTTCCCGAGGACCTGTTAGAAGAACCCGAAGCGCTATGCGCTGCTGCAAATGCGTCATTCGCTCATGCTCTAACGACTGCAAAAAAGAGCTAGGCTGATAACCGAGACGACAGCAGGCGCTCAGCAATGGATTATTGCTGAACTTCTTTATAAGCGTCTTTTAAGTTCCAGCGGTGAAACCCAGTCATCAGTTGTTTTAGCGATGCTGCGATTTCATACTCCGTATTAATTTCTGCGTTGTTGACCAGATCGTCGACGGTCCACCCATCAGCTGCTGCTGTGCTCGCTTGAGCGACGACTTCGCCCAAATATTGTCGATAGCTCTTGAGTAAATCGCCGCTTGCGATGTCCCTTCGGGAACCACTCCGAGTCCAGCTTCGCCCACCAGAATGAGCACACTTATCGTGGCGGCCCCAATGAAGACCAAGGTCCAGGGCTCATTCGTTTTTTACGCGCTCTAACGGCTCGAGATTCCGCTGCTGGATCGAGCCGCAGCCATCCGCGCCAAAGAAGACATACGGATGCGGAGAAGCTGTCGATAATCATCGGGGTGTGCGAGTTTCCCTCCTATAGGACCCTCCATCTCTGTACGCAATAGCTTGGCTTTGGGACCAAGAAGTCGGTTGGATTCCTATTCGTTCCCGACACCACCTAGGTATAAAGCCGCGATGAGAGTCCCCAAACGCATCCAGCCACTGGTCGACGACGGACTGGTGGATGAAGTCATCCGACCTTTGATGAGTGGCAAAGAGGCCGATGTCTTCGCGGTGCGCTGTGGCGCCGAGATCCGCTGTGCCAAGGTGTACAAGGAAGCCGGCAAGCGAGCCTTCAAGAAGGCCGCGCAATACCAAGAAGGGCGCAAGGTGCGTAACAGCCGCCGTGCACGCGCGATGGAGAAGGGGTCCCGTTTCGGCCGTGACCAGCAGGAGCAGGTGTGGCAGACTGCCGAGCTCAATGCGCTTTATTCGCTCATCAGGGCAGGGGTTCGCGTACCACAGCCCTACGGCTGTTTCGATGGTGTGCTGTTGATGGAATTGATCCTCGACGGCGAAGGCCATGTGGCTCCGCGGCTAAGCGATGTCTCGCTGTCCCCGGAGCAGGCTCGTGACGACCACGCTGTGATGATGCGCTACGTGACGCGCATGCTTTGCGCCGGCCTCGTGCACGGCGACCTGTCCGAATTCAATGTGCTGGTGGACGAGCAGGGCCCGGTGATCATCGACCTTCCGCAGGTCATCACCGCCGCGGCGAACAACAATGCCGCCCGATTCTTTGTCCGCGATGTCAGGAAAATCACGGCATACTATGGCCTGTATGCGCCGGAACTGCTCGCGACCCGCTATGACGGCGAAATCTGGTCGCTTTTCGAGGCTGGGGAGTTGCAGCCGGAGTCCGAGCTCACCGGTGTGTATCAGGAAGACACCCGGCTCACGGACGTAGATTCGCTGCTGGATGAACTCGAGGCGGTAGAAATCGAGGAACTGGAACGACTTGAGCGCCTGAGCGATGAAGCCCTGATGGGTTGATGCGCCGCTGAGGGAGATCGAGGGCGCCTCCACATATGGATGGGCTCCCCGGCTCACCCCATGATGTGGGGGCCGCCCGGGTTGATCCCTTGTTATCCCGCTGAGCAGAGGAACGTCTTCATGAGGACACCACGGTCCATTTCGTTCACTTTGTTCGTGTTGCTCGTGCTGGGCGCGGCCTCAGTGACACATACGTCGGCGCAGGAGGCTGCGGCGCCCCGTTCGCTGACCGTGGATGACTACTTCGCCCTGAAGGACGTGAACTCTCCACGCATCAGCCCGGACGGCGCATGGGTCGTCTACGCGGCTGGGTCCCAAGACCTTGAGAACGACCGGTCCGAGACACAACTGTGGAGAGTCCCGACCTCCGGCGGGGAGGGCTCGCCGTGACCAGGAGCCGCTTCAAGGTCCCACACACCCTGGTCATCCTCTTCGGGATGGTGGTCCTGGCCCAGGTTGTTTCGTATGTGCTGCCCGCCGGAGAATTCGACCGCGTGGAGAACGACGCCGGACGACTCCAGGTGGTGCCGGGCAGCTTCCACCTCACGCCAGACGCTCCGTCGGTGTCGCCGCTCGCCAGCCTGACCGCCATTCCCCGGGGTCTCAGCGGAGCACACGAGATCATCTTCTTCGTCTTCCTCATTGGGGGCGCCTTTGCGGTGCTTCGGGCTACGGGGGCGGTCGACGCAGCGGTGGGGGCCATCCTCAGACACTGGGGGAATCAGCCCTTCTGGTTGGTGGCCGGCGGGACCACACTGTTCGCTGTCGGGTCGAGCACCATCGGGTTCGGCGAAGAGTATTTCCCGTTCGTACCCGTGCTCGTCACGTTGGCGCTCGCCCTGGGATACGACAGGGTCACGGCTGTGGGGATCATCATGATTGGGTACGGCGTCGGGTACGGCGCGGCGCTCATCAATCCGTTTACTGTGCTCCTCGCCCAAGACGTCGCGGGACTCCAACCCGCTTCAGGACTCTGGTACCGCGCGGTGCTGATGGTCGTCTTCCTGCCCATCGGCATTCACCACCTCTGGTCCTATGCGAAGAAGGTGGAGCGCGATCCGACGGCGAGTCTGGTGGCCGACGTCCCAG
>Ga0209501_10004469_pt1 | contig 13375 bp, 13 predicted proteins | sample ArcticOcean_MG_C_4_FD_187434 | JGI IMG/M metagenome (GOLD analysis project Ga0209501, IMG submission 187434) | Marine microbial communities from western Arctic Ocean - ArcticOcean_MG_CB4_134 (SPAdes) (version 2) | ecosystem: Environmental > Aquatic > Marine > Oceanic | place: Arctic Ocean...
TATTTAAGCATAATGAACATCAGGTAGAAGAAGCAAGACAATTAGCAATGACCATGGGTTTTGAAATATTCCAAGTTAAGAAAACAGGACGATTTTTTTCTACTGCCAGCCACCAAGGTAAGGAATCGCATCAAGCAGTTAACAAAAAAGGAGAGGAAACACAAAAGTTAGAAAAACCTAAAGATAAGTACATTAATAAAGCCCTACATAAAGAACAAGAACTTGTTGCTAAACACGGTAGCATGAACAACTATTATAAGCAAGTCAAAATAGATTGTAAAGTAAAAAAAGAAAAAAGTATTTTTATAACTGCTGAAGGTATGTTAATGCCGTGTTGTTGGGTAGGTGGTCAAATGTATAAATGGTATTGGCTTCCTAAACATTCTGATGTATGGCCTTTTATAGATAAGCAAGATTTAAGTGTAAAGAACAATAGTATTAAAGAGGTAATGGCAGGTCCTTTTCTAAAAGCAATAGAAAATAGTTGGAAGGACGAAAGCAGACCTAAAGTTTGTGCAAATAAATGTGGAGTAGAATTTGATCAATTTGCAGAGCAATTTAAATGAGATAGCAATTGAAAGTATTAATTTTTGGTTGTAGTTTTAGCCAAGGAAGTTATTCTTTGGATAAAACTGCACCTCATGAAAATTGTGACAATAATATCGGATGGTGGAGTTATGTAGATTGCATTAAAAATGCACAGAAAGATATATTTGCTGCAGGAGGATGTTCTTACAATGCATGGACATTGTTGTATGATTATTATATCAAATCAAAAAATTATGATTTTTGTTTAATTCAAGAAACTACTGAACCAAGAGTATCATTATTATCATTAGAACTGATAAAAAAATATATTAAACATCACCGACCTGATGATAAGACAAATTTATATCTTACATTTGAAAAAGAAATATCCATTTTACCTTCACTTATGCATTATGTGATAAAAGATCAACTAGAATCTAAATATGGTATAAAATTTTCTGATAGTTGGATAAAAGAATGGAAAAGTACAAAAAATACATTCCAAGTTATTAATTATAAAAGTTTAAAACAATATCTGGTTCATAGGTTAAAAGAAGACAAAATACCAATTTATTTTTTTAATATGTTGACTAATCGGAAAACTTTTTATGGTGGAATAGATTTAGGATTAGATGAATTGTATTTTAATGTAAAAGATTATTATACCTTTCCCCTTAAAAGTGGAGAAGATAGGACACCTCATATTACTAAAGAAGGCAACAAAATTATCGGCGACCTTGTAAATCAAAAATTAAAAAAGTATATTAATGCAGAGTAGAATTTGACTAATTTACCGAACAATACAAATAAGATAACAGCAGTATTACCATGTAGAAAAGGTAGTACTAGGCTAGGATTTGATAAGCAACTATCTAATTTTGCAGGTACAACATTATTAGATATTAAAGTTAATCATTTGTTAGAATCTAAATATATAACAGATATAATTTTATCAACAGATGATCCAAATATTCTAAACAGATATAATCATAAAAAAATAAAAGCATATAAAAGACGACCTGAACATATGGTATCAACAGATTCATGGACCGATATGTGCCTAGAATATATAAGTGAAGGTGACATTTTAATTACTATGTGTACATTACCTTTCTTTACTGAATATGATAAAGCAATAGAAAAATACAAAACAGAAGATTGTGATTCATTGTTAACTGGTAGAGGCATTCAAAGTTACGTATGGAATCCTGAAGTCAAAAAAATGATTAATTATGATAGGTCGGTTGAGAAATGGCCGAAGTCACAAGAGTTGCCAATATGGTATGAAGTAGATTGTGCAGTATATATGATCTCATATGAAAATATGAAAAAATATCACGATAAAATGGGCGTTAAGCCATATTTTTACGCAACCAATTATTTAAATTCTATTGATATAGATTATAAAGAAGAATGGGATATAGCAGAAAAATTATGGAAAGCCCTGAATTAGAATTATTTTATAAAATATTTCATACATATGATCCGCCGTCGGATCCTTCTAAAGAATTTATATCTAAACCTGATTATAATATATGGTTGAAATATTTAAAAAATAACAATATATACTTAGTTGAGGTAAACAATAGAGAAATTGTTCATCCCCAGATTAGTTATGTTAATAAAACCAAATTTAGTAAATTTTTATATTCGACTGATTATGATTTTCTTAGAACATATTTAGATTTTAAATCTCAATTTAGAGCTGATAAAATTATAACAAGTGCATTAGATATAGTAAAGAATGATATTTTTAGTCCTCCTGTAATTAATATTCTTCAACATATTCATCCAGGTAAAGATCTAACTTCTGCTCATATATTATTACAACGAGATATACCTGCATTACTCCATGTGAAAAAAGATGAAGACATATCTTCATTGTCGTGGTTTAAAATTAAAAAACAAATTTATAATTTATTTGACCTCCAGACAGCCTACGGAGGTATTATACATGGCAACTTTGCTCTTACAGAACCATACCCTACTGATAGATTACAAATATGGTCAGAAGGCCACTGGCAAAAAGGTTCAGACGAAAGGGGTTGGATACGATATCCAACCATAGATTGGATTAAATTTTTTAAATTATTAGCAGACGAATTAAATAAATTTGAAGGAGAACCTATCTCCTTTACTCATAAAAAAACAAAAAAAGAATTTAAATTAATAATACCTTATAACCCAAAAGAAGATATTTCTATAATTTTAAAAAGAATAGCATGGAAAATGTAAATCTTCCAAGTAAAACTTTTTGTGCTTTACCATGGATGCATCTTAGTACACGACCCGATGGAGCGATGCGAGTATGTTGTACTGCAAATGCATCGAGTGTAGGTGCCACCAATGACAAAGAATATGGAGGCAAAGTTGGTGAGCTACGTACAGAAGACGGCAAGCCTGCTAATTTAAATGTAGCGGGGCTAACAGAGTCTTGGAATAATTCTTACATGAAAAATGTAAGATTGCAAATGCTTGCTGGAGAAAAGCCCCCTAGTTGCAATAAGTGTTTTAAAGAAGAAGAAGCAGGACATAATTCTAAACGTATGTGGGAAACTGCATACTGGTTAGAGCGATTTAATTTAGATGAGATAATAGGTGAAACAAAAGAAGATGGGGAAATCCCTCCTAAAATAAGATACATTGATTTACGGTTAGGTTCTAAATGTCAACTTAAATGTATTATGTGTAGCCCGCATGATTCATCTGCATGGGTATCAGATTGGAAAGCATTTTATCCTCAAATAAAAAATGAAACATTAAAAGATAGTTGTCAATGGCATGGCGGCGGAGCAGATAAATGGGGAGCAACATATAACTGGTATAAAAACAATCCTAAATTTTGGGAGGATTTATATAGTCAAATACCTAACATTTATCAATTGTATTTTGCAGGAGGTGAAAGCACAATAATAGAAGAGCATTATACCCTACTTGAAAAAGTAATTGAAATGGGTTATGCTTCTAATATAGAATTACGATATAATAGTAATGGTGTTGAAATGCCAGATAGGTTATTTGAATTATGGGATAAGTTTAAACGTGTACGATTTCATTATAGTATTGACTCTATTGGAAAAATGAATGATTATATTCGTTATCCTAGTAGGTGGAAACACCAAGTTAATCAATTTAAATTATTAGATAACACAGATGATAATGTAGAAGTAACTGTTGCTTGTGCAGTACAGGCATTAAATATATATTATATACCAGATTTAATAGGATGGAAACTTGAACAAGGTTTTAGAAAAATTAATATGTGGCCGTTTGGGGCAGGTGGCGTTAACTACCATTTTGTATATTGGCCTCCTCATCTTAATGTTAAAATATTTCCTCAATGGTTTAAGGAAAAAGTTAAGAGTAAATATGAAGATTTTTATCCGTGGTGGGAAAAGAATTGGGAAAAAGGTATTCCGTCTTGGCATAAAGATAAAGTTGATTATGAAAAATGGCGTGAAGCAGATTATGGTATAAAACGATTACAGGGTATGATTAACTTTATGATGTCAGAAGATTGGTCAAGGCGTATGCCAGAGTTTCAAGAATATGTTAATATAATGGATAAAATTCGAAAAACAAATTTTAAAAAAACATTTCCTGAAATGGGAGAGTTATTATAAATGCAAATAGATGAGATTAAATACGATCACAATAGGCATATTTACGTAGATATTGCATTAGGTAATAAATGTAATTTTAAATGTAGTTATTGTCCTGATAACTTACATAATGGCAGTGATCCTTGGCTTGATATTAATGCTTTAAAAAAGTTTAGTTCTAAATTAATTGATTTTTATTCATCAGTCCATGATAAAAATATTTTTATGTTTAATTTATTGGGAGGCGAGCCGACTCTTTATAAAGATATAATACCTTTTTGTCAACAGCTAAAAGAGTTAGGAGAACAAAAAAATGCTTTTGTTCAAATTGAATTTTTAACAAATGGTTTTAGAAAATTAAAATGGTGGGAAGAAAATATTGAATTATTTGACAAAGTAAAAATTTCGCACCATCCTGAATTTGCTAAACCCGAGCATTCTAGAGATGTAGCAGATATTGTAACAGAAAATAATAAATATGCCGCAATTCAAGTACTTATGAATCCCGAATATTGGGACAAATGTATGGATCATGTTAATATAATACTTGATAGTAAATATGATTTTAATGTTGCTAATAAATTAGTTTTAAAAGATTTTGGGACTGAACCTTATGACTATACACCAGAACAATTAAAAATATTTGATAAACCATTTAGAGGCGGTATAGATCAAAGAAAGTTAAAACTATTTAACAGACGTCCTATTTATTTTTTTAAAAACGAAAAGTTAGGAAAATTGCCTCCGCCAAAGATTTTTGCAGAAGGTTTAAATAAATTTAAAAACTGGACTTGTTATGCAGGTATTGATATTTTAAGTATTGATTTTAAAGGTAATATTAGATTAGGCGGTGCTTGTAAAATGAAACTTAAAGATGTAACAGATAAAACAATTTATGATGATTATGATTTTCCTAATTCTCCACAAGTTTGTGCTATAGATATTTGTAAATGTTCTCCTGATGTCGAAACTAGAAAGTTTAAAAATGGATGATGTGCGTAGTTGGAATAAAAAAAATATTTTTTGTATTGCTCCTTTTGTAAATTTTAGTACAACAACCGATGGCTTCGCTAGATTATGTTGTCAATCGACAACATCAACAGATATAAATTTATTAGAACATGATGTTGATAGCATATGGAATCATCAATACTATGAGCAAGCAAGAAATTCTTTTAGGAATAATCAATGGCCTGAGCCTTGTTCTATATGTAAAAATTTAGAAAGTAAAGATATAAAAAGCAGGCGAGAACTAGAGAACAGAAGATGGGCCCATTTAAATTGGGACGAATTAAAAAAGAATCCAAAAATATATTGTTTTGATTTAAGATTAGGTAATCAATGTAATTTAAAATGTATCATGTGTACACCTAAAAATAGTACTACGTGGTATGATGATTACAAGCAGATAGAACATTTAAAAGGATGGAAAGTATTGCCTGGCCTCCAATGGGCGTTAAAAGGCGATTTACTTGATGATATAATAAATCACATAGATAATGTAGAGTTATTATATTTTAGCGGCGGGGAACCTTTATTAAATAAAAAACATAATTTTATACTTAATTATCTAATAGATAAAAAATTATCACATAAAGTAAGTTTAATTTATGATACAAACGGTACTCAAATATCAAAAAAACACATAGAGCTATGGCATGCATTTAAAAAAGTTTCACTTAATTTTAGTATTGATGGCACATATGAGATTGATGAATATATAAGATATCCTATTAAATTCGACGACGTGTTAACTAAATTTAATTTACTTAAAAATACAGATATTGAAGTAAAATTACAATGTGCATTAGGAGCTCATAATTTGTTAGATATAACAAACATTTTTACATTACAAGAAGAATATAACTTTGCTGGTGTAAATGTTTCGGTGGTTCATTGGCCTGAATGTATGCAAATAAAATATTTAAGTGATAGCATAAAAATTAAATGCAAAAAAGAGTTTAATAAATTAAACAATACACGATTGCAAGACATGTTATCGGCATTAGAACTAACCAACAATAACCCTATAGAATTACAAAAATATTTTACACAATTAGATAAAATAAGAAATACAAATCATAAGAAGATTTTTCCATGGATTTACAAATAGAAACTGTCCTTTGGGATACAAGAAAGTTATTCAATATAAAAGATGATAAATTTGCTGATCAGATATTATCAACAACTATACAATATCTACAACCGGTAAGAAAAAGAATATCTAGTTCTGACTATTGTTCTACAAATATAGATGATTTAATAAAATATGGTTATGATAAAGATGTAGATTATTTAGAAATATTTGCATCAGGTTGTATAATCAATCATCCTCAACAAAAAACCGATGCCTTAATAGATATGATTACACAAAACAGCACAACATCTTGTTTTGCTCATATATTGCATACAGGAGTATGGAAAAAGATTGGCAATATAAATTTTTATACACTACATGAACAATACTTATTATTAAAAAAAGATATCATCAAAAAAATTGTAGAAAGTGGTATTAAATTTTATACAGAATCACAATCGTTCGAATCATATAATTGGCCAAAAATAAAAAGAAGTGAAGATAATATTCATGATGATTATACTCCTGTTTGGGTTTCTTTAGATAATTCATCTGATAAAATGTATATTAAAAAAATCAATAAATTTGGAGTACTAGAAAAGTTGATAGAATTTTGTATAAACGAAAATCATAAAATACAAAATATTTCCAATGAATTAAGAAAAGCAAAACAGTATACATATCATGTACAAGATACAGAATCATTTATTAAGTGGTTTGATGCTGATATTAAAACTTTACGAGAAAATAAAGAAACTATTGGTAGATCTCATTATGAATTTTTAACATACATGAAAGGTCATACTAATGCAGGTTGGTTGTGTAATAGCCAACGATTGAAAGTAAAAAATTTAAATTTTGATTGTTTAATAAGTCCTTCTCCAGGAGTAATACCTTGGCAGGCATTGGCAATGAATAGTTATGAAGGATCGGTCGAAGTTCATTTTATGGATATATCAAAATCTACAATAGATTTTGCAAAATGGTTTTTAAATAATTATTCTAATTATTTTGATGCATCATGGTCTAAAATAATAAATGAATTTAAAAATACATATCAAAACCGATGTAATATTCATGGAGATGAAAAATTGTCTGAGGAAATGTGGGAAAAAGTTCAACCTATTTTAAATTTAAGATGGAACGATATTCAAAAAAACACTAAATTTTATTTTAATATAACCGATATTATTTCCGATAGAAAATATTTAGAAAATGTATTAAAAAATAGTAATAAACCTTTTATTTGGTTTAGTAACTGTTTTAGATATTTTGCTACAATAAATTGTGGATACAACGACAATGATGTTATAGATTACATACAATTTATTTTTAGAAATAATATTAAAACAACATTTACAGGCAATTCTCCCGATTTTAACAAATTAGTTATTAGTCCTGATGTAGAAAAAATAGATTCAGATGCTAACAAACCCTGGAATCATTTTTATAGAGAATTTGACATACCAGAATTACCAGATCAAGATATCATTTTAAAAGAAATATCATTATTAGAAGAAAATAACTTATTTGTGAAACATAGGGGGAACGATCATCCTGGGTGGTTTAGTTTTTGCTTACATGGAATATCTTATGATAAAACTGAAGGTTATGAAAATTACGGATATAAAAATGACGAGGAAGCTCCTTATAAATGGACAGATGAGGCATTAAAATATTGTCCTAATTTAGTAAATTATTTTAAAGACAGTAGCTTAAGAAATCGATATCATAGGTTAAGAATTATGAAAATAGAACCCAATGGTCATATAAATTTTCATAATGATGATCCTCAAAAACATAGAAGACAATGGGCGTTAAATATTGCTATAAACAATCCTCCAGAATGTGAAATGCATTTTTGGGCTAATGATTTAGTATACGCCGGTATGGTTCCTTGGAAAGATAGAACTGCATATGAAATTAGAATACATTGGAATCATATGGTAAGAAATTTAAGTAATCAAAATAGATATCATATTATAGTTCATGGAAAATAATATAAAAAATATAGATCTTATAAAATTAATATTATATTCTAAACTTAAAATACCTTCTGTTAGGTCAGAAATTTTTTATGAACAAGTCAAAATGCATGATGCTGAAAACCTAGAAAATTTATATCCAGGCCTTAAAACATTTTGTGTAGCTCCATTTGTGCATTTAAGTACAAAAACTGACGGCAGTATTAAAACATGTTGTCGAGCTCTTCCAGGATCAGGTTTTTCTAATATTAATAACCAATCACTGAATGAAGCATGGAACAATGAAAAAATTAAAAAAATACGCCTTGATTTACTGAATGGTATTAGAAATGAAAATTGTAATGCCTGTTGGAACGATGAAGATAAAAATGTATATAGCCTAAGGGAAAAAATTAACACAGTTTCTAGCAGACAAGAATCGGCAATCACTGCAATAAAAACTATACATGATGATGGGCACATAGAAACAAATCCAACATGGCTAGAATTAAAAACAAGTAATGTATGTAATTTAAAATGTAGAATGTGCCATCCTATGGATAGCACTAGTTGGTCACATGATTTTGATAAAATAAAACATATTCATGAAGAACAATGGCAAAATCATATACAAAAATTAGATTTTAAAAAAGATGGTCGAATAGATGTTTATGATAAAAACTTTTACAGTGATTTAAAAAATGCCGTACCTAATCTAAAAGAAGTTCACTTTGCAGGCGGCGAGGTATTATATGACAAAGACCATTATAAAATTTTAGATATGTTATTGCCCTATGCTAATGACATTCAATTAGGATATGCAACTAACATGACTATGTTGCAGTTTAAAAAATATAATGTTGTAGATTATTGGAAAAACTTTAAAAAAGTAGAATTAGCATGTAGCATAGACGGGCCTAAAAAATTATCTGAATATATAAGAAGCGGGTCAAATGCCGACAATGTTGAAGAAAATATAAAAATATTATTAGACTACAAAAATATAAAAATTATAGGAAAACTTACAGTATCTGCATTAAATATATTTTATATACCCGAAGCACTAGAATGGTTTAAAGATATGAATGTTCATAGAACTGATCTTCATTTTGTTACGTTTCCTAAATTTTTAGATTGTAGTATTTGGAAAGATAAACCTAGATTGTTAATAACAAATAAATTGTTTGATTATAAAGAAAAAGTGTCAAATCAAGAATCATATGAAAGGAAAAGAATACCACTAACAGTAGGTGCCGCATATAATTTTTTTACAAGTAAAGAAACATATGATAAAGATTTATGGGATAAATTTATAGAATACAATCGAATATTGGATGAGTCTAGAAATCAAAATTATAAAGATTTTAATTTTTTAAAAGAGTATATGGTATGAAACATTCGGATACATTTTGTATACTACCTTGGATGCATTTAGCTACTAATGCTTCTGGAAATTATAGAGTATGTTGCAATAGTACGCCTGGAAAAAATTTTATACTCAAACCTAATGGTGAGCCTTATAAAATATATGAAGATAATATAGATGAAGTATGGAATTCTGAAACATATCAACAAATAAGAAAACAGTTTTTAAATAACGAACGTCCTGAGATGTGCGAAAGATGTTTTAGAGAAGAAGATTCTAATGTAAAAAGTGCAAGATTAGCATGGAACGAATCGTGGATGTTTGAATATGAAAAATCAATAACTCCTCCTCTTAATATACAGTATGTTGATATTCGATTAGGTAATTTGTGTAATTTAAGGTGCAGGATGTGTAATCCTTATGCCAGCAATCAATGGATTAAAGAATGGGAACTAATCGAAGAATGGAATTCTCCTAATGATAAAATAAGATTGTCAAAGTTAGATTGGCCTAATAACCCTGCAACTTGGTCTAATTTAGAACCTATACTAGATACTATTAATACCATCTATTTAACCGGCGGCGAACCAACATTAGCAATTGAACAATACAAATTATTTGATATATGTATAGAAAAAGGTATTTCTAAAAATATTAGATTAAAATATAATACAAATTTAACAAATATTCCTCCTAAAATGATAGAGTATTGGAAACATTTTAAATGGGTTAAAATACAAGCCTCTATTGATGGTATAGGTAAAGTTAATGAGTATATAAGATATCCTTCAAATTGGAAAAATATAGAAAAACAATTAAAAACATTTATTAATATGGATGTTAAGTTGCAAATACACACTACCGTACAAATGCATAATATTATGCATTTACCTGAACTATTCGATTATTTTGATCAATATAAATTAGAACCCTATTTAAATATATTAAATCATCCTGATTATTTAAATGTTAGAGTGTTGCCATCCGATCAAAAAGAAAAAGCAAAGGAATTATTACAACCATATAAACATAAAGAAAAAGTTGAAGGTTTAATTACCTATATGATAGATGAGGATTGGTCTCATCTATACGATAAATTTTTAGAAAAAACAAAAATTTTAGATGACAACAGAACCAAAATTAATTTATAAAAAATTTGAAAGAGAAGTTTGGGACAACGGAGATAGTGTTACCAAAATTATTAAGTACCTAGATCCAAATCAATATTATGGTTTTAAACAGTTTGATATTGATACATATAATAAATTTCGTGAAAGTAATTTAAATTTTGTAAAAATACGAAAATTTAAGATTTACGAAGATCGTTGTGTTATGGAAATGGATAAAATAGATGGAATAAATGCCAAAGATTATCTTAAAACTGCGTCAGAAGATAAAATTTGGAATGTATGCATAATTAATTATTTTAAATGGATAAAAGCATTTTTAGATTTTTCTAAAAATTATAAACAAGTTTATTTTCATATGGATTTGAATCCATACAATGTTATAATTAAAGATGATGTTCCTTATGTAGTAGATCCAGATCAATTTAGTTGGGGCGATAAAACCCTTTTTATTACTAGAATGCAAAAACATTATTTTCAATTTTTAGAATATGTTGTGTATAAAATATGACTGTTGATTTTACAAAAATACCATTTGACGATATACGACTTGTTGGTACCAAATCAATGTTGCATAGCAAGATGTTTACGGTATCGTGGTTGCTTGGCCGCTTTTGCAATTACAAATGTTCTTACTGCTGGCCGTATGCAAGGTCAGATAAAAAAGATCATAGACCTACAGAACTATGTTTAAATACTATTGATGAAATAAAACATCAAGCGAGGGCAAATGGGTTTAATAGTTTCAACTGGTCTTTATCTGGCGGAGAGCCCACCTTCCATCCTGGTTATTTAGATATTCTACAATATTTGGCCGACGATAACCCTAATTGCGACAAGCAAAGAATCCATATGACATCAAATTGCTCACGTAAAATGAGTTGGTTTGAAACATATGTAAAATACGCAAAACAATTTGACAGAGCTTCTATTACTGCATCTTCTCATTTTGAACATTTAAATACGCAAAATAAAATAGCAGAGTTTACAGACAAGTTAGTATTCTGCCAAGACAATGGTATTCGTATTACAATAAATATGGTAATGGTACCAGAGCGATTTGATTTGCTTATGGATCATGTTGAGTATTTCAAGGAGCGAGGAATACATACAACCCTAAAACCACAATCCAATCCTACTGCTACAAAGGTAGTAGAAGGATATACAAAAGAGCAGTTAGACATATTACATAATGATTCAAAAACTCCATACATGGAAATAGAATTAATAGACTCTAAAGGGGAAATTTATGAAATGGATCAAGCGGAGCGGTTTAATGCTTTTGAGTTTAATAACTTTAAAGGGTGGATCTGTTCGTCAGGGTTTCGTGGTATCATTATACGCGAGCCTTGCGGAAGCATTAAGCGGTCGTATTCTTGTAGAGATGTACCTCTAGGCAATATAGAAACAGGATTTAAATTATTTGATAGTCCGCAACCTTGTGTTTCTGATGCTTGTGTAAGTTCTGCAGATAGTAAAATACCTAAACGTAAATTAGGAGTTCAACTTCCTTTATGGCCTGGAGATAAAACTTATGAAATTAGTTGAAGAATTAGATTATAAATTTAATTTTAACGAATTAAGAGAAAAATGCCCTAATATAAATACAGATTCTATTGGATTTAGAATGGAAGGTATAAGTATTCAGCATAGAAAAAATGTTGTGGCTCCGTGGGATACTATAGATGGGTTAGAATCTTTAAAACATTATGAAAAAAATTGTTTAGACAAAGATTTTAATGTTGTACATAAAAATTTTAAAAATACAGAATACGAACGAATAATTAATGATTTTAATTTAGTTCGATCTAGAGTAATGTTATTATATGGAAAAAGATGTTATTCAATTCATCAAGACGATACTTGGAGATTGCATATACCAATTGAGACAAATTCTAGTTGTTTATTTTATTTTACTGATCACAAAGAACATTTTCATTTAGAACAAGGAAAAGTTTACAAAGTAAATACTACAGAGAGACATACATTTATAAATGCTGGTTTTAGTGATAGAATCCATTTTGTAGGATGTTTATATAATTAGATGTAATAAATATAAGAAACAGTGTTAACAATGTAAGGATTTCGATGTTTAATAAAATACTTAAAAAATCAATTAATAAATCTCAACATTGTCAACGAAATTGGGATTTAACAAAACAGATATCAGATGAAGATATTGATGTAATGAAAACAGCAGTAACGCAATGTCCAAGTAAACAAAATGAAGAGCATTACAAAATTACTATTGTAAAAGACAGAGATAAAATAGAAAAAATACATGAGCATACAAAAGGATTTAGACATGCATCAGATGGCAAAACAATATTAGATGAAGCACAAACCAATCCCCAAACATTAGCTAATGCGTTATTTGTATTTTCTAAAATTCCTAATACACGGTTAAGATCGGAGGATTCTTTTATTGAAGAAGAAACATCTGAAACTGCGGCTCAACAATTATTATCTATAGGAATAGCTTCAGGATATCTTAATTTAACAGCTAATTTATTAGGATACTCTACAGGATGTTGTTCTTGTTTTGATACAGAAGTTGTATCTGATGTAATTGGAGAATCAAATCCAATACTTTTAATGGGAGTGGGTATTAAAGATAAAAAAAGAAATAGATTAGAACATCATAAAACTCCTTCTTTTAAATTTCCTAGTTTTAGCAAAAATATAGAATTAACTGTAATGTGAATTTATTA